>ERZ808246.250-NODE-250-length-47980-cov-7.189963_pt1 | contig 47980 bp, 42 predicted proteins | sample MGYA00521083_ERZ808246 | MGnify/ENA primary metagenome ERZ808246 (study PRJEB31516, sample SAMN03275577) | gut metagenome | biome: mammalia-associated habitat; material: feces | host: Papio cynocephalus | place: Kenya | collected 2012-07-07 ... | reverse complement strand
GGTTCCGAGGGCTTTGTGCGCCTTGCACTCCATCTTTTTCTTCATCCCCTCTTCTTTTAGAAGCTGTTTTAATTTTTTGTTCAGTTATTTTGAGATGTATTTTTGAGTCAGATTTTTCGCTTCGCGCCACTTTTCTGCGTTCGGCAAAACAAACAAGTTTGCTTTTGCCGAGCGCAGAAAAGTGGCGTATGAAATACGAACACATAAAATAAATGTGAGAAAAATTAAAACAGTTTCTTAGCATTATATACAAAAAAGACTCAGAACCATTTATGATTCTGAGTCCTTTTATCTTGGATAATAAAATTTGTTTTTGAGGGTTTTGCGTAACGCAGCAAGCGCCTCTAAAAACAGATTTTTTTACTGCTCCTCCGGAGCGTCAGGATTGTTGTCAGGTCCCGGCTGTCCGCCGAACGGTCCCTGAGGACCGGCCTGAGGTCCCTGCTGCTGTGCACCCTTGGCCATCTCCTCGGATGCCGCGTGCCAAGCCTGCTCAAGCTCTGAGTTGTACCTGTCGATGTCAGCGATGTTCTGTGCCTTGACAGCTTCCTTGAGGGAATTCAGAGCGCTCTCGATTGCGGACTTGTGGTTTGCCGGAATCTTGTCGCCGAGTTCCTTGAGGTTCTTCTCAGTCTGGAAGCACATTGCATCGGCATTGTTGATCTTGTCAATCCTTTCCTTCTCAGCCTTGTCGGCCTCTTCGTTAGCCTTGGCCTCGTCACGCATCCTCTTGACTTCCTCGTCTGAAAGGCCTGATGAAGCCTCGATTCTGATCTTCTGTTCCTTGCCTGTAGCCTTGTCCTGTGCGCTTACGTTAAGGATACCGTTAGCATCGATATCGAACGTGACCTCAATCTGAGGCACACCCCTCGGAGCCGGCGTAATGCCGTCAAGGACGAAGTTGCCGATGAGCTTGTTGTCCTTTGCGAGAGGACGCTCGCCCTGAAGCACATGGATATCAACCGCAGGCTGGTTATCGGCAGCCGTAGAGAACACCTGTGACTTGCGGGTCGGAATGGTGGTGTTCGCATCGATGAGCTTTGTCATCACGCCGCCCATGGTCTCGATACCGAGAGAAAGCGGGGTCACATCCAAGAGGACAACGTCCTTCAATGAAGCTTCGCCAGAAAGGATACCGCCCTGGATGGCTGCACCGATAGCGACCACCTCATCCGGGTTGACGCTCTTGTTAGGCTCCTTTCCGAAGAATTTCTTCACGAGTTCCTGAACGGCAGGGATACGAGTTGAGCCGCCGACGAGAAGTACCTCGTCAATGTCTGAAGGCTGAAGGCCTGCATCAGCAAGAGCCTTGCGGCACGGTTCGAGAGTCCTTTCGAACAATTTGTCAGCAAGCTGCTCGAACTTTGCACGGGTGAGAGTCTTTACCAAGTGCTTTGGAATACCGCCAACCGGCATGATGTAAGGAAGGTTGATTTCGGTCGAAGTCTGGCTTGAGAGCTCAATCTTCGCTTTCTCCGCAGCTTCCTTAAGTCTCTGAAGGGCCATCGGATCAGCCTTGAGATCAATCCCGCCGTTTTCTGCGGCGAACTCCTGCGCGAGCCAGTCGATAATCACCTGGTCGAAGTCATCACCGCCGAGGTGCGTATCACCGTTGGTCGACTTAACCTCGAACATACCGCCGCCAAGGTCGAGGATTGAAATATCGAATGTACCGCCGCCAAGGTCGAACACCGCAATCTTCATATCCTTGTGCATCTTGTCAAGACCGAATGCAAGCGCTGCCGCAGTCGGCTCGTTCACGATACGCTTTACATCAAGACCAGCAATCTTGCCGGCTTCCTTGGTCGCCTGACGCTGTGAGTCAGAGAAGTACGCCGGAACTGTAATGACAGCCTCCGTGACATCCTGACGAAGATAATCCTCCGCGATTTTCTTCATTTTCTGAAGAATCATGGCCGAAATCTCCTGCGGAGTGTAAAGACGTCCGTCAATATCGACACGAGGAGTGTTGTTCTCGCCCCTTACAACCTTGTAAGGAACACGCTCAATCTCCTTGGTGACCTGATCGTAGGTCTCGCCCATGAACCTCTTGATTGAGTATATTGTCTTGTGAGGGTTGGTAATGGCCTGACGTTTTGCAGGGTTACCAATTTTCCTCTCACCATTGTCGGTGAATGCAACTACAGAAGGCGTGGTTCTCTGTCCTTCCTCGTTGATGATTACGGTAGGCTCGTTGCCTTCCATCACGGCTACGCATGAGTTCGTAGTACCGAGGTCAATACCAATAATTTTTCCCATAATATTTTCTCCTTTTTATTTGTCAAACTTAAAATTCTGCCGTCCGTCGGGCTCGTGCCTTTCGGGCGACGCAAGGGAATAAACGAAACTTGTGCCACCGCGCCACAGCCCCATTTATCGTGACATTTTGTCAGTTTTACGGAATATTTTCGCAATATTTAATGACAATTTGTAATTTTGCCGTCCGTCACGATATGACAGGAGACGACGAAATATCCCCGAAGCCGGAAGATTTTATTACAAGGGATGGAGATTCCGTGAATATACGGGATTCAAGGATAAAAATATAAAACTATATATATGATTTACAGAACATTGAACGACGCAGAGCACGAAGATCTGAAATCGAGGATACTATATGAGGACAACCACATTCTGATTGTCAATAAAAAATGCGGGGAAATAGTGCAGGGCGACAAGACCGGCGACGAGCCGATAAGCGAGGCCTACAAGGCGTTCATCGCGCAAAGGGACGCGAAGCCGGGACAGGTTTTCGTCGGTGTTCCGCACCGTCTCGACAGGCCGGTCAGCGGCATAGTCATACTCGCGAAGACCTCAAAGGCACTCGAAAGGCTGACGGCGATGTTCCGCGACGGCAGCATCCACAAGACCTACTGGGCACTTTCCTGTTCCGCACCGCGACCTGAAGAAGGAGAACTCACGGACTGGATGGTCAGGAACGAGAAACAGAACAAGTCATATATATGTAAGGTGCCGGAACATGACAACATCGGCCCAATCACGAAAGAAGGTTCAAAGACGGATTTCGGAAAAGCGCCGCGTCCTGATGCAAAATTGGCACGACTGCGCTATCGTCTGGTCGGACGCTCCCAAAGATATTTTCTCATTGAAGTGCAGCTGCTGACAGGACGTCATCACCAGATACGCTGCCAGCTTGCGAACATCGGCTGCGTCATCAAGGGCGACCTAAAGTACGGAGCGCCACGCTCAAACGCCGACGGCGGCATCTGCCTCCACTCGCGCAGCGTAAGGTTCATCCACCCGGTAAAGAAAACGGAGGTGGTCGTAACCGCCCCCGTTCCAGACTCCTGGCCTCCGGTCGAAATTTAAGGATGGATAGGATATATTATCTGGTTCTTCCGGTGTAAGCCTCGACTGCGGAGTTGTCAATCTGAGACTTGAAGAAATCCTGCTGTGCCTTCCAGAGAAGCTGATTCCAATCCTTCGGGCCGCCGGAGATCTGCACGACCCAAAGACGGAGCTGCTTCTTGTGCCAATTCACCGAGCAACTTGTTCCCCAGGCACCACCGTGGCCGAACCATTCGTTCTCACCATCCTTTACCGGAGCTGTAAGCCCAAGCGAATAGCCTTCCATTCCTTCCGGACGAGTGCTTACGGCAAGAATTGACTTTACGGTTTCCTCCTTGAGAATACGGACGCCATTGTCCCCGACTCCAAGGTTCATGAGCATCTTGTAGAATTTCAGCTGGTCATCAACCGTCGTCCAGAGACCCGCTCCGGCAGAGGCGAAGACGTGAGAATCGTTGTATGGGCGCTGCTGCCACGGATTCTCGACCATGTGCTTTGCCGGAGCGTCCTTAAAGACCTCGTACATCTCAATCTGGTTCTTCAGCTGTTTGTCTGTAGGCCAGAACCATGTAGATTTCATTCCGAGAGGGTCGAGCACAGCCTGCTTCAGATACTGCTCCCATTTCATTCCGGTAACAACCTCAACGACGGCCGCGGCAATGTCGATTCCGGTGTTGGAATAGAGAACCTTCGTTCCCGGCTCGAACATTATCGGGCTCGCGGCGGCCACCGAAGCAATCTGCCTGAGCGGGCCTCCGCCGGACCAACCGCCACCGCGCACGTCACGGCGTTTCGCGCTGCACTCGAAGGGGAAGCCACCCGTGTGGTTAAGCACCATCCTGATTGTAAGGACATTGTGCGCCTTCTTCAGAACTATGGTACTGTCGGTCTTTGTCTCCTGAACCCAAAGCGTGGCAAATTCCGGCAGATACTTCGACACAGGATCGTCAAGGCTGACCTTGCCCTCTTCAACGAGTTTCGCCATTGTCACTCCGCAGAAACCCTTCGTCTGCGAACACTGCATGAACACGTTGTCCGTGCGGATAGGGCTCTTGGCCTCGACGTCAGCATAACCGATGCAGCATGTTTCCTGAACGCCGTCGCTGTAGAGCACGCTGATTGCACCAGGAAGGATGCCCGCATCCACCACCGGCTGAAGAGCATCACGAACATAACTTGTACCTGAATCCTTTACCTTCTCACGCGCAGAGACGCTTGAGAGCGGGAGAAGAATTGAAATAATTAAAAGAATGAATGTCCTTTTCATCATAAAGAAATTATGTGATTATTTATATTATAACTGATTATTTCGCAATAATTTATATCCGCTGCAACATCCTACTCCTCCGAAACTGCCCTGTTGTAGCAGTGACGGCACAGAGGTTCGTAAATGTCCTTTTCACCGAGTTCCACCAGGCTGCTGCTTTTGGAAAGGCGGTGTGAGAACTGGGCCGGACTGCCGCACTTCACGCAGATGGCGTGGACTTTCTGAACATCCTCGGCTACGGCCATCAGCGCAGGCATCGGGCCGAACGGATGACCGAGAAAATCTGTGTCAAGACCAGCTATGATTACACGGATTCCGGAATCCGCAAGCCTCTGGGCAACACCTACGAGAGACTCGTCAAAGAACTGCGCCTCATCCACGCCGACCACATCAGCGCCCTTTGCCAGTTCAAGCATCTTTTCCGGAGAGTCTACCGGGAATGAGCGGACGTGTTTGCTGTCATGCGAGACGACATCCTCCTCCGAATAGCGGACATCTATGCATGGCTTGAACATGGCGATTTTCTGGTTTGCGAACTGGGCGCGCCTGATTCTTCTGATGAGTTCTTCTGTCTTGCCCGAGAACATCGAGCCGCAGATGACCTCAATTGAACCTGCGGTTTTTGCTTTTTCAAGAAACATTTCCGTGATTATTTGATGTATTTTGTCTAATTTTGCGGTTTGCAATGCAAATATAATCAAATATCGGGTTATGGAGAAAAATCAGACTCAGTTTTTGACGGACATACTGGCACAGATACAGGCGATGAAGAAGCAGATAGAGCAGCTGGAGTCTCAGGTGGCGGAATACATCAGCACGGAAGAGATTGCCGAAAAGGATCTTACTGACGAAAACGAAGAAGACCTTCCTGAAGAAGAGCCGGTAACATTAACGATAACAGATGATCTGCCTCAGATGCCTGAAGAAGAGGATTTGCCTGACACGGAGACTTATCAGACGGAGCAAAAATGTGAAACCGTCACCGAACCTACACTGCTCGATGAGGACGAGGACCTGCCGGAGGATGACAGTTCTCCAGAGGAAAAAGAGAAAGAACCGGAAGTCAAGGACATGCCAAAAATCGAAGATACGCAGAAGGCAGAAGATGCACAGGACGTTGTTGATCTGAAGATAGACGATGACTTTGAAGTCCTCCCGCTCGGCGAGGCCCTCGCCCCAGCCAAGGATGCCGTGATGGACAAGATGGCCGAGAAGGAAAGCTGGAGAACAGATATGCCGGGGTCAAGCGTCAATGACATCAGGAGCGCTATTTCGCTCAACGACCGGATTCTCTTTATAAACACTCTTTTCCACGAAGACCCGATTGCATTCAAGGACACGCTCAGCGAGCTCAACGCGATGCCGTCCTTCGAAGAGGGGGCTCGATACCTGAAGGACAACCACCCGGAATGGAACACTGAATCGGAAGTCGTCTACAGGTTCATGATGGCGGTGAGAAGGAAACTGAAATAGTCTCCTCTGAGGGTCGCAGGCAGAAACAGGTTCCCGACACCGGAACCGGAAAGCACAAAAGACACAGAATATGGCTGGAACGCTCTACATAGTGCCGACCCCTGTCGGAAACCTTGAGGACATGACCTTCCGCGCGATCCGCGTGCTGAAGGAGGCTGACCTCATACTGGCCGAGGACACGCGCACGAGTTCGGTACTGCTCAGGCACTACGACATACATGGACGCCTTGAGTCTCACCACAAGTTCAACGAGCACAAGACCGCATCTGTCATCAGGGACAGGATTCTCGCGGGTCTGAACGTCGCCCTCATAAGCGATGCCGGCACACCGGGAATATCCGACCCCGGGTTTCTTCTCGTCAGAACCTGCGTCGAGGAAGGTATCGAGGTATTCACGCTCCCCGGAGCCACGGCCTTTGTCCCGGCACTCGTGAGTTCCGGTTTCCCCTGCGACCGCTTCTGCTTCGAAGGATTCCTGCCCGTCAAAAAGGGCCGCCAGACCAAGATGAGGGAACTCGCCGAGGAGCCGCGGACAATGATTTTCTACGAGTCCCCCTATCGTCTTGTCAAGACTCTCGACCAGTTCGCCGAGTATTTCGGCCCCGACCGCCCCTGCTCCGTCGCGAGGGAAATCTCCAAGGTACACGAAGAACACCGGCGCGGCACGCTCGCGGAAGTCGCGGCCTGGTATAGGGCACACGAACCCAAAGGAGAAATCGTCATAATCGTCGCCGGGAAGGAGTCGTCCTGCAAGTCCTCAAAAGACACAGGAAACGAGCACACGGAAGAGTAGCGACTCAAGTTCCGCACTCGTGAAACTTGGGACAGAATCCTACTTGATTACAAAGTCGCTGATGTTCTTGATGCCCGGCATGCCGTAGTAGGATTCCACTATGTCACCGCAGAGAAGCACCTGACGGCCGAGCATCTGAGGATTATCCACAAGGTTCAGTTCATCGCGGGCATCGCCTTCCGCAAGCTGTACGGAGAGGCAGTTGTCACGAGATGTCGCCGAAGATCGCGGTCCGAGCAGAATGTTGCTCTTTGACTTGAACGGAGGCGTGAACACGGCCTTGGCGGAAGTTAGGTCACCGCCAACGACGTAGCCGCCCACCCATACGTCTGTCTCCCCTATGCTTTCCTTTGCCATAGCGATGGTCATTGCATTGGCATCCGAGTCTCCCGGCCCGAAAGCTGAGCCACCGCCTGATGATGAGTCGCCCGACGATGTGCCGTCACCAATCGTATAAGTTCCTGAAATCCAGTTCTTTGCAGTATCAACAGCTATCTTGAGGCCGCCTCCGGATGACGACGTCTGTCCTCCTGTCGACGAACCACCCGAAGATGCCGACACTTTGACAGAAAGCTTGAGCACCTCACCGGCAGAAAGGCTGCGCGTCATCAAGGTCTTTGTCTGTGTGGCGTCGGCAATCATCAGACTGATTTTCCCCGGCCGGAAATAGGCAATTCGCCGTTCTGTATAGGAATAGGGCAGACGGCCGTCATCCGACTTCACGAAAAGACTCGACTTGGGATATTGAGTCAGGAATCCGGAAGCTATCTTCAAGCCTATGCCACAGTTCATCATAGTACAGTTCAGCTCCACGCCTATCACCATGCCGGCAGGAACCACCACACATTGCTCGTCCCCATATTGCGGAGAAGAAAACGAAGGCGCGCTGAAATCGGAAGACACCGCCCGGACGGTGTAGCTGTCCGCAGGAAGCTCAAACTTCTCCGGCGAGTCGCCGTATTTCCCGCTGTAGATGACATCACCGCCTGAATTGCGTATGTCGAGCAGAAAGCTGTTCGTGTCGATGCTTTCGGAGGCCGCCTTGGTCTCGGCCACAGACTCCCAGTCAAAGCTGAGTCTGAGTTCCGACATTGCCCCCGAAGACGCGTCTCCACCAGAACCATCCGGAACGGCAAACAGAGAACAAGAGACACTTACAAGGAGCACGGCGCAAAGAGGCCATAGGCGCGACGGCAGTCTCATAACCAACGGCGGCATGTTTTCGCCCGGACAGGCAACAGTAAAATTGGAACTTCGCATATCTCAAAAATTTTAAGTCCCCACATGAAGACGCCGCAAATGTATGCGAAGTTCCCGAACAGCAACGCCAAAAAAAGAAAAACTTTCGTTTGTTTTTTAGTGCTGACGTTAAAATAAATTTTTAAATCGCCCGTTCAGACATCTGAGACAATGATTTTTTCAGAAAAAAAGACGCGCTTCCGTCCAATAAAACAACAGAAGCGCAAGACTGAAACAACACTGTCTCTCTCGGACAATTACTCCGCCTTACGGATTTTCGCATAGCGGAGCAGCAGAATCTTCTCGCCATAATCGTCGAAACTGATCACAGCCTTCAGGTCAGGCGCCTTTCCTTCAAGGCTTTTTATTGTCCCAAAGCCGAAACGGCTGTGCTCGATTCGTTGTCCTGCACGAAGTTCTGCAATCGGAGTCGGCACGAAATCAGCGTCAGACACTTTCGGAGGCACAGGTTTGTGGAACGGAGTCGGAGAAACGGATGAGCGCGGCGGCACTGGAGATGCCGGACGAGCCTGTGAAGAGATGCCACCGCCGACTGCCGGCCTACGGGACTCCGCATAGACCTTTCCAGAACGCCCATATTCATTTGAAGAGCCTCCGGAACGTCCCCAGAAGGACTTTCCGCCGCCCCAGCCGCGGGTCGGAGCCAAGTCGTCATCGGAATCGTCATCCGGATCAATCGGATTGGCAATATATTGCCTGTCAATCTCCGTTATGAAACGGCTCGGTGCATTTGACTCTGACTTTCCGTTGCGCATCCTCGTCGTCGCGAAAGAGAGCGAAACCTCCTTCTTTGCCCTTGTGACGGCCACATAAAACAGACGCCTCTCCTCCTCGACATCGCTTTCAGAAGCCAGAAGCCCCCCGGAAGGAAATAGGTTCTCCTCCATACCGGCGATATAGACATAAGGAAACTCCAGGCCCTTTGAAGTGTGGACAGTCATAAGCCCGACACGGTTTGCCGTTTCCTCGTCGCTCACGTCGGCGGCACTTATCAGAGTTATGTTCTCAAGGTACGAACTGAGCGTAACCATCGGGTAATCATCCTCTTTCAGGTCGTCCTGCGACATGATTTTCTCCTCGGCAATCATATCCTCCGCATACTCGGCATTCCTCTCTTCGATAAAAAGTTTGACTCCGTTCAGCAGTTCCTCTATGTTCGCGAACCGCGACTGCCCCTCAACCGACACGTCAGACTTGAAAAACGCCCAAAGGCCGCTGTCCTTAAGAACGGCATCCGCCACAGTCCATGCATCTTCCGTGGCCGCCCTCACCGAGTTCTTCGCAATCTGGTCACAAAATGCGCGAAGCCTCGAAACCGCCGCCGCCTTAAGTCCGTATGTATCAAGGTCAGACTCATATACGGCCTTGAAAAGAGTCGTTTCATGGTTGTGCGCAGCCGCCGCAAGGGCAGCAAGCGATGTGTCGCCGATACCACGCGCAGGTTTATTCACAATCCGCTTGAAACTTTCGTCGTCATTTATGTTCACCGTAAGTTTGAGATATGCCATCGCATCCTTCACTTCCGCCCTCTCGTAGAATGAATTTCCCGAGTATATCTTGTAAGGCACATTCCGCTTGCGAAGAGCCTCCTCAAGGGCACGGGACTGCGCATTCGTCCTATACAATATTGCAAAATCCTGATATTGTGAGGATTCGCGGCGCAGCGTCGCCATAATCGAGGACACGATGAGCATAGCCTCCTCCGTCTCAGTATATGCCTTGATAAGATGAATCTTCTCCCCCTCGTCCCCTTTGGAGTAACAGGTCTTCGGAATCCTCGCGGAGTTCTTGGCTATCAAGGAGTTGGCGGCATTCACGATTGTCTGCGTGGAGCGGTAGTTCTGTTCGAGGCGGAAGATTCTGCACCCCGGATAATCCTTCTGGAAGTTGAGGATATTCTCCACCCTCGCCCCCCGGAATCCGTAAATCGACTGGGAATCGTCGCCGACGACGCATATGTTCTTGTGAAACGCCGAAAGTTTCCGGAGTATGATGTACTGCGCCATATTCGTGTCCTGATACTCATCGACGAGGATATACCGGAACATATCAGCGATTTCCTCATACGATTTCGGCGAGTCGCGCAGGAGTATGTTCATGTTCAGGAGCACGTCGTCGAAGTCCATGACTCCGGACTGACGGCACTTCTGCGAATAGAGAGTATATATCTCATTGATTCTCGGCATCTTGCGACGACGGTCCTGCTCGATGGCATTCGGACTCTCACGATATTTCGCGGCTGTCACGAGATTGTTCTTCGCATACGAGATCCTCGACTGCACGTCCTTCGGCTTATAGACCTTTTCGTCGAGCTGCATTTCCTTGAGGCAGGTCTTTATGAGACGGATGGAATCGTCGGTGTCATATATCGTGAAATCAGGCCTGTAGCCTATCTCGGCGGCATAACCGCGGAGCAGGCGGATGAAAATCGAATGGAACGTGCCCATATAGAGACGGCGGGCCTTGCGGGCACCGACCATGAGCGCGATTCTCTCCTTCATCTCCTTCGCGGCCTTGTTGGTGAAAGTCAGAGCCAGAATCTGCTGCGGCTCACATCCGAGATTGAGGATATTGGCAATGCGGCAAGTCAGGACCTTCGTTTTCCCGGAACCGGCTCCAGCCACTATCAGCACCGGACCTTCAACACACTCAACTGCCTGTTTCTGAACAGGATTCAACCCCTCAAAGGCCGAGCTCAGACTGTTTTCCATCTATTCCTATGTTTATCTGTTAATTTTTAAAGGGTTCCTATTAAAATAGGAGTGCGAATTTAGCAAAAAAATGCGTATCTTCGCGGCGGTTTTTTGGAAATAAAAAATATTACTCAAAAACGTTTTATAATGTCAAACAACATCTATTTGAAAAAGGGTCTGAACATTCCTCTCGAAGGAGCGGCGACCCTCAACACCAGAAAGGTGATTGCCCCGGACATTATTGCCGTCAAGCCGACTGATTTCAGAGGGCTTGTTCCGAAACTCCTTGTAAGGGAGGGCGATAAGGTGCTCGCGGGTACGCCTGTGATGGCAGACAAGATGGCGCAGGACATTCTCTTCGCATCTCCGGTAAGCGGTGAGGTCGTCGAGGTTGTCCGCGGCGAAAAGAGAAAGTTGCTTGAAATCCGCATCAAGGCGGATCAGACGCAGGAGTATGTTGACTTTGGAGTGAAGAGTCCGGCAGACCTCGATGCAGAGGCCATCAAGTCCGCTCTTCTTGAAGGCGGTCTCTGGCCGGCCATCATCCAAAGGCCATACGGCATTATCGCCAATCCTGAGGTCAAGCCTAAGGCCATCTTCGTTTCAGCGTTTAACACGGCTCCGCTCGCGGCGGACATGGAGTATGTCCTCAGGGACGAGTTCGCCGACATCCAGGCAGGAGTGAATGCCCTGAACAAGCTGACGGACGGCGGCGTCCACATGTCATTCGACAGCGCAAACTATGCAGGGACACCGTTCCACAAACTTGAGAACATCATCCCGCACACATTCACGGGCAAGCATCCTGCGGGCAACGTCGGAGTGCAGATTCACCACATCAGCCCGATTCGCAAGGGCGAGACGGTGTGGACGGTATCTATGGTGATGCTCGCGGCTATCGGAAAGCTCTTCCGCACGGGCAAATATGACGTAAGGAGGAAAATCGCGATTACAGGCCCGCGCGCCGTTGAACCGGCGTATGTGAGCTGCGTTCCGGGAATGTCGATGAAGGAGTTCGCATGGTTCTATCCGGAGCCTGAAAGCCTCCGCTTCATCAGCGGCGACGCGCTTTCCGGAACATCAGTAGGAATCGACGGATTCCTCGGGTTCTTCGACAACCAGGTGACCATCCTCAAGGAAGGAAACGAGTACGAGATGTTCGGATGGGCGAAGCCGTTCAGGACAAGCCAGTTCAGCACGTCGCACACCTACTTCTCATGGCTCACGCCTAAGAAGAAGTATGACATGGACACCAACCTCCACGGAGGAGTCCGCGCATTCGTCGTTTCAGACGTGTATGGAAAGGTTCTCCCGATGCACCTTTTCCCTGTCTATCTCGTGAAGGCCTGCCTTGCACAGGACATCGAAAAGATGGAGAAGTTCGGCATCTACGAGGTTCTTCCTGAAGATTTCGCGCTCTGCGAATATGTCGATCCGTCAAAGATTGAGATTCAGTCAATCATCGAGGACGGAATATCTCTCATGTTGAAGGAAATGGCTTAAAGGAAAGATTATGAACGCATTAAGAAAATATGTTGACAAAATCAAGCCTACCTTTGAGAAAGGTGGAAAGCTTGGATTCCTTCATTCGACGTTCGACGCATTCGAGACATTCCTCTTCGTCCCGAACACCGTAACCCGTAAGGGCTCGCACATCAGGGACTGTGTCGATCTCAAGAGAGTGATGATAATCGCGGTGCTCTCCCTTGTTCCAGCACTCCTCTTCGGAATCTGGAACACGGGCTACCAGCACTCTGTGGCATACGGCCTTAACTGGGGATTCTGGCAGATGGTCGGATACGGCATCGTGAAGATTCTTCCGCTCTACCTCGTGTCCTACATCGTCGGCCTCGCAATAGAGTTTACATCAGCACAGCTTCGCGGACATGAGGTCAACGAAGGCTATCTCGTTTCAGGAATGATCATTCCGCTCATCGTGCCTGTCGATGTTCCGCTCTGGATGCTCGCGCTTGCAGTGGCGTTCGCGGTCATCTTCGGCAAGGAGGTCTTCGGAGGTACCGGAATGAACATCTGGAACCCTGCGCTACTCGCGCGCGCGTTCCTCTTCTTCTCCTACCCGAGCAAGATGTCAGGCGACACCGTTTGGGTGGGCGGCCTCGGTGCGGGCAACAACGCATGGTGCGCAGGCAACGGTCTTGTTGACGGGTTCTCGGGAGCCACCCCGCTCGCGAATGCATCTGCGGAAGGCCTTGCTGAACATGGCTATACGCTCCTCAACATGTTCGTAGGAAATATCCCGGGGTCAGTCGGCGAGACGTCCGTGATAGCAATCCTTCTCGGAGCGCTCATCCTCGTCTTCACTGGAGTCGCTTCCTGGAAGATTATGGTGTCTTCAATAGCCGGCGGACTCGCAATAGGATACCTCGGCTATGCCTGCGGCGCGACTGACCTTCCGGGCTACTACCAGCTCGTCATGGGCGGCTTCCTCTTCGGATCCGTATTCATGGCAACCGACCCTGTGACCTCCGCTCAGACCGAGTGCGGAAAGTGGATCTACGGATTCCTCGTAGGTGCGCTTGCAGTCACGGTAAGGCTCTGGAACCCTGGCTATGCAGAGGGAATGATGCTCGCGATACTCCTGATGAACACATTCGCTCCTCTCATCGACCACTGCGTGATAGAGTGCTCCATCAAGAGGCAGAACAAGAAAGTAAAAATCGCTTAATCCTATATAATATGAATACTAACAGCAACGTATATACAGTTATATATTCAACCGTTCTCGTGGTTGTGGTGGCAGCGATTCTCGCTTTCGCGGCAGAAGGCCTCAAGGACAAGCAGAACGAGAACGTGAAGCTTGAGACCATCACCAAAGTGCTCACCGCAGCGGCTCAGGCCGACGACAATTTCTCAATCACCGAGGACACGGACATCCTCGCGACCTACCGAGACAAGGCCGTGGATGCCTACTACATCGACTGCGACGGCAACAAGGTCGGAGAGTCAATGAATCTTGGAAAGGAGGACCTCAAGGCAATTCAGGTTGCCTCCACCTCAGATCTGAAGAAGCAGAACGACATCATCAAGAAGGTCGAGGCAGGCAACGCCGACGCGGCAAAGGAGCTCAGGCTTCCTGTCTATGTCTTTGACATCGCAGGAAAGACTGTTACGGTAATCCCTTGCTACGGCGCCGGACTGTGGGGCCCTGTCTGGGGATATCTCGCGTTCGACGAGGACGGCCGCACCTTCGACGGAGCCATCTTCGACCATAAGAGCGAGACTCCGGGTCTGGGCGCGAAGATTGCCGAAGAGCCGTTCTACAGCCAGTTCAAGGGTCACAAGCTCACTGACGACGGTCACTTCGATGTTGTCAAGGGCGGCGCTCGCGGCGACATTCACGGTGTGGATGCAATCTCCGGAGCGTCAATCACTTCAAAGGCCGTCGGCACGACAATCAACACTTGGGTGAAGTATTATCTTCCTTATCTCAACGGCATCGCGGCCAAGAAAGCCGCGCCAGCCGAAACTGAAACGAACGACGAGGCAACAACAGAGACTGCTGCCGAGGCTGAAAATGTGGAGGAATAGGTTATGAAAGATTTTAATTTGAAGGAAACATTGCTCAACCCTATCTTCAAGGGTAATCCTGTCACTGTCCTCGTGCTCGGTATCTGCTCTTCGCTTGCAGTGACCGTGCAGCTGAAAGGAGCGCTCGTGATGGCGCTTTCAGTGACCATAGTGACCGGGCTTTCCAGCTTCGTGGTGTCAATGATGAGGAAGTCGATTCCTAACCGAATCCGAATCATCGTCCAGCTCGTGGTTGTGTCCCTCATGGTGATTCTGGTCGATCAGGTGCTCAAGGCATACGCCTACAGCATCAGCAAGACGCTGTCAGTCTATGTCGGCCTCATCATAACGAACTGCATCGTCATGGGTCGCATCGAGGCGTTCGCGCTCGGCAACAAGCCGATTCCGTCACTCCTTGACGGTCTTGCGAACGGTGCCGGCTACGGAATGATTCTCATCATCGTGGCATTTTTCCGTGAACTTCTCGGAAGCGGCACGCTCTTCGGCTTCAGAATCATCCCTGAGGCATTCTACAATGCCGGCTACATGAACAACGGTCTCATTATCCTGCCGCCTATGGCCCTCATCCTCCTCGGATGCATCGTCTGGGTACAGCGCTCGATTCAGAAGGACCTTCAGGAGAAATAACGACAAACTCAGTTAATTATGGAATATATAAGCTTATTCGTAAAGTCAGTCTTCGTTGACAATATGATTTTTGCATACTTCCTCGGTATGTGTTCATACCTGGCAGTATCAAAGAACGTGAAGACAGCTTCCGGACTGGGTGCCGCTGTTATCTTCGTGCAACTTATCACGCTTCCTATAAACTACCTTCTCAACAAGTACGTGCTCGCGCCGGACGCGCTCATCCAGGGCGTTGACCTGAGCTTCCTGAGCTTCATCGTGTTCATCGCGGTGATTGCGGCGATAGTGCAGATAGTCGAGATGGTGGTCGAGAAGTTCGCCCCTGCCCTCTACTCGCAGCTCGGAATATTCCTCCCGCTCATCGCGGTGAACTGCGCGATTCTCGGAGGCTCCCTCTTCATGCAGGAGAAGGATTTCGCAAACCTCGGCGAAGCGACGACCTATGCGCTCGGTTCCGGCTTCGGCTGGTTCCTCGCAATCGTCACCCTTGCGGCTATCCGCGAGAAAATGGCATACTCAAATGTCCCTGCACCTCTGAAAGGGCTCGGAATCACATTCATCACAGTGGGTCTGATGGGTATGGCGTTCATGACATTTATGGGAATTCAACTTTAATCGGAGGAAAGGTATATGGGAAATGAAATGATAAATACAATTCTCGGAGCCATGGCGGTGTTCACCGTCGTGACGCTCATCCTCGTGGCTCTCCTCCTCATCATCAAGACATGGCTGACTCCTAAGGGAACCGTCAAGATCAGCATCAACGACGGAAAGAAGGAAGTCAACGTAACTCCGGGCAGCGACCTGCTCCACACACTCGCCGGCGAGAAGATTTTCCTCCCGTCAGCCTGCGGCGGAAAGGGCAACTGCGGTCAGTGCAAGTGCAGGGTGCTTGAGGGCGGCGGAACAATCCTCCCTACCGAGGTGGGCTTCTTCAACCGCAAGCAGATTAACGACCACTGGAGGCTCGGCTGCCAGGTTAAGATCAAGGAAGACATGAAGATTGTCATCCCTGACTCGGCCCTTTCAGTCAAGAAGCTCGAGTGTGAGGTAATCAGCAACGACAACGTAGCAACCTTCATCAAGGAATTCACCGTGAAGCTTCCCGAGGGAGAGCATCTTGAGTTCAAGAGCGGCGAGTACATCCAGATTGACATCCCTGCCTACGAGCTGGATTTCAAGGACATCGCGGTTTCGGACGAGTACAAGGCTGACTGGGAGAAGTACGGGTTCTTCAACCTCCATGCTTCCAACCCTACGCCGACCGTTCGCGCATACTCAATGGCCTCTTATCCCGGTGAGAAGGGCATCATAAAGCTCAACGTCCGCATAGCGACGCCTCCTTTTGACAGGAGCGTTCCGCGTGAACTGGGTCCGAAGCTTCTTCCGGTCAACCCGGGCATCGGCTCATCCTACGTGTTCACGCGCAAGCCTGGTGACAAAGTGATCATCAGCGGTCCTTACGGAGAGTTCCTTCTTCCTAAGAACGACCCTGACTCACAGGAGTATATCTTTGTCGGCGGCGGTGCCGGAATGGCACCTCTCCGCAGCCACATCATGGAGCTCTTCAAGACTCTCAAGACCAAGAAGGAGGTTCATTTCTTCTACGGAGCTCGTGCTCTCGTCGAAGCATTCTATCTCGATGACTTCGCGCAGATTGAGAAGGAGTTCCCGAACTTCCACTTCCACCTTGCCCTCGACCGCCCGGATCCGGCAGCAGACGCGGCAGGCGTAAAGTATGTGGCAGGATTTGTCCACAACGTGATGTACGAGACCTACCTCAAGGACCACGAGGCTCCGGAGGACATCAAGTACTTCATGTGCGGTCCTCCTATGATGGTCAGCTGCGTGAACAAGCTGCTTGACTCGCTTGGAGTACCGCCAGAAAACATATTATATGATAATTTCGGCGCATAATGGAAAAACCGCAGAAGCAGCACGTCTGCTTCGTTGCGTGGCCTGATGAAATCCTCACAACCAGCAGGTTGCTGCGTTTTCCTCTTCACCCCGCGCCTTGCATCCGCACTACTTCTGCAATTTTTCCTCTCAGCAACTATTACAGATAAAAAAAATCCCGCTCTGAACTGAATCTGAGCGGGATTTTTGTATAAAGAAAGATTTGCCTAAAAAAATCAAATGATCTTGCCGAAGCGGTCAGGGATGCGGACGACAATGTCGAGATTGAACATCGCGGGCTTGTTCCAGGCGTATGGCGGGCGGACGAAAGTCTGGATGCGCCTGGCGACGGCTGTCCACTTGTCGAAGTCGCGGGCCGGTTTTTCCGTGACGACACGGATTGTGCGGGAGCGCTTGGCAAGATGCCTGGTCCAGCCTGCCGCCGCACGGTCCTTGTCCGCAAAACGCGCTTGAATGCGGGCCATGTCGAAATAGCCGAAATGAAAAAGAAACAAGTCCCTGCCAATGTGGAAGTTGTGTCCTTTTACGCGGTGAAAGCCTCTGCCCCAACGGACCGGAGTGGCAATGACCGACGGCTTGGTGTAACGGGTGCCGAGAAGTCCGTAATGACGTTGGCTCAAAAAAGTCATGCTGTCGTCAATGTCGCCTTCAGGCGCTCGTGGATCGCCCTTCTTGCCGAGAAACTGTCCCATGTCAATTCCAAGCCCCGACAAACATACATCAATCTTCTGCCCCGAAAGATAATCGGCCAAAGAAAGCCCCTGATTCGGGTCAACGACAAGAAACTCGTCGGCATCTGTGCCAATAACGAGGTCGTACTTCTTCAGCAGTCCGGCAGCGGTTTCCGAAAGCAGGTCTAAACGTCCTTTTTCCGCCGCGACCACCTGACCCGGGATTTTCTCCACGGCCGTCACATTAGTCCCCTCACAAAAATCGGCAATCTCCTGATCCGTTCCATCAAAAAAGATATACAAATTCTCCTTCCCGAGCTCACGTCCATAGTACTCGACCCAGCGCCGAAGGTAGAAATCATCGTTCCTTACCATCGTCACCGCGCAAATCTTCTTTCTTTCCGTTGCCATAAGTTCGCCAACAGGGCTCTAATGTTTTTCCATATACTTCAGAAGAACCATGCGGACATTGTCCGAGATGCGTTTCGCCGTATCCGAAGTTTCCTCAAGTGCCTCTGCTATATTCTTGTATTTCATAAGTTCAATCGGATCGGTCTCGTTCTGGAAGATATATCCCACATATTCCTCATAAGTTTCGTCCGCCGCATGCTCAAGTTCCGTAATCCGATCGCACTGGCTGATTATCTGAGAGAAATTATCCTTGAAATTGTTCAGATACTGAATCATGTCCCCAAGGGCATCGGCACTCGACATGATGTAGGTCGCCATGTCTTCAATCTGGGAATCAATCCTCTTCGGAAAATAAAGAAGAATGGATTTGGCCGACGAATTTATCTTATCTATGAAGTCATCCACCGACATCGCCACTGCCTGAAGATCCGTCCTGCTCACCGGCACGATAAGCTGTCCGTAGAGGTCCTCGTATATCTCGGTGAGAAGCGCGTCAGCCTGCACCTCGTATGTCTTTATCATGTTCTCGCAATTGAACCACTCGTCCTTGTCAGTTGTCTGCATCATGCGCACAAGGATGGAAGAAGCAGCCTTGATATACTCGGCCTGTTTCATAAACAGAGGCATATACTTCCTCTTCTTTGCAAAAAAACGTCTGAAAAATATCATTGCCATTTATTGTAAGGCCCAAAGATACATTTATTTTCCGGCAATAACATCGTAAAAAAGATAAATTATCGCGATTATTTACATACTGACGTCAAAAAAAATTTTGCGAATCTATAAAAAAAGAAAAATCTCACATTTCTTTTTTTAAGTTCTGCAATCATTCGAAAAGTCCGTCATAGATTTGCCACGTCAAACAAAACCGACAGACAGATGAAAATGACAGACACCATACAACACTATTCCATCACGGGCCGGACAATAACTGGTCAATATCATAGGGTTATCTATCCCTTTTTGGCACTGCTTTCCCTCACTTGCTTGCCGGCCCATTTCTTTTCATGTTCAAGGATTGCCGCTCCGGCGCCGGAAATGTTCGTAACGGGAAAAAAAGACGTCACCACCGTAAAGATACGCAACACCGCGAACTCAATGCACGGAAGAAACGGATATGACGTCCTTGTCTACAATGCCGACAGGTTCGGACGTCTGGATTCATACATGCACTTCGACGGTTCACTTTCGGAACTGCCCGTATCGTCGGGAACCGGTGCCAAGACAGTCGTCGTGATATGTAACGCGCCCGAGGGCTTCCCTGAATGGGAAAACGTACTCTCCCTTAAACAGCTGTCAGGAGTATGCAGTCATCTTGAGAACGAGACCGAAGACATGCCGGTCATGGTCGGAATGGTAGAAACAGATGCCGGTGAAGGCTGTGAAATCACGCTGAAGCCCCTCATGGCCCGGATATGCCTTAAGGAACTCAGCTGCGACTTCAGCGGAACATCATACTCATGGGAAAAACTCGAAGACATCAAAGTCTATCTTACAAACGTCAACGCGGAATGCAGCATTATAGGAGACATCGATGTCGGGAAACGGTTCATAAACAACGGGAGACTCGAAGAGGGCGACATGAACAGATTCCGGTTTCCGACAATTGTCTGTCGTGAAATAGGTCGGCCGGTAGGGCCGGAACCGGAAAGGCTCGACGCGATGCTATACTGTTATCCTAATGGTTATCAGGTGGAGAGTTTCGGACGGCCGTTCACAAGGATTGTTATTGAGGGAAAGATTCGTGGAAAGACCTGGTATTGGCCTATCAACCTCAACTCTCTCAAAGACAGAGGGATATATTCCGACGACTGCTACACCCTGAAGGTGCGGCTAAGGCGGACAGGAACCGAAGACCCAGACACGGCGATAGAGCTTGAAAATGACGAAGTTACAATGGAGATAGAGAAATGGGACGAGAAAGAAAACTACAACGTGGCATTTTAGCCTTTTTTATAACTACCATTTTGTGTTTATTGGGAGTCAGCGGGTGCACGGCACGCATTGATGACAGCCGTGTGCCCACTGACATAAGTCTCAGTTCCGGAACAATGGTCACAAAAGCATCGGATCCGGACGAAGACACTGTCAGGGATGCAAACATATTCGTGTTTTCCACAGATGGATTCATGGAACGCGCCGAATATATAAGCGGGAACAAATGTTCGCTGCCGTTAGTCCAAGGCAGGGATTATGACATCTATGTCTGCGCCAATTTCGGTTATCGGCTGGACATCAGCTCCATAGAAGAACTGAAGGCACTTGAGTTCCACTTGGCATACCCGGATGACTATTCCACAGGTATGCCGCTGTGCGGATGCGTGCACGGCGTCAGGGCAGGAAAAGGAATCCGCATACAGTTGAAGCGTCTTATGGCGGCCATAAGGCTGAGCATAGACCGGAGCCGTCTTGACAAGGACGTTACGATAAATGTCCACAGCATCAGCATAGGCAACTGCCCGAAAAAATGCCGCGCATTCACTGACTCAAAGGTTAACGCTCGGGACGAATGCTTTAACATCGGGTTCAGCCGGGACAACGAAGAGTGCAATGTCCTAAATCATGGTCTTGAAAACGGGAAAAGCGGGGAAGTAAGCCTTTATATGCTTGAGAATCTTCAGGGACTGTTCCCGAAAGACATAGAAAAAGACTCCGAGAAGATATTCAGGGAATCGGAGCACTTGGCTGAAGTCAGCTCTTACATTGAGATTGAACTCGAATACAGTTCCGCAACGCATTTCAGCGATGGAGACTACCTGCGATACAGATTTTACCTCGGGGAATCCCTTCGTGACCTGAACGTGGAGCGTAACTGCGTCTACCATATAACTGTCACTCCGGAAAGGGACGGACTCGGAGACAACGGGTGGAGGGTTGACAAGTCGTCATTGTCCGGCGCAACAAGCTTCAGGATGGATCCGGAAGGCTATATGGAGGCAAGCATAGGCGATGTCATTCACGTAGGATGCACATTTTCGCCACCCGGAGCCGAATTTTACGTAGGCACCGAGGAGTTGGAGGAGGATAGGGCAAGGGGGATCTATGACTATGTCATTGATAGTGACGGACATGGTGTAACTCTGACCATAAAGGGGCTTGGAACCGGGATGATTTATATGAAAGCGGGGGAACCCGTAAATCAGGCCGGTCTACTATACATTCATGTAAGGGAGGATTGAAGATGAAAGGATTATCGGCACTCGGCAAGACACTGATTTTCTTGTCTGTAATTCAAGCATGTGGCGGATGCCTCAAGACCGACTTTGATGTGTCGCCCGCGACTGAGGAAGAAAAGACCATTGAGGTAGGCCTGAGACTTAGAAGCAGAAGCGGGATGAATGATGCACAAACCCGTTCAGCGATGTTCGGCGGCGATGACATTGACAATCTGCACATCTTTGTCTGGCGGGATGGAACATGTGTTCAGCATAAATTTTTAGAGACGGTATCAGGCGATATCAGGCTCTCTCTTATATGCGGCGGGACATATTCATTCTATGCCGTAGCAAACTGCGGGGACAAGCTGGGCCTTGGAAGCGAAAGCTGGAGAATGGATGAAAGCAGCATGGCAAGGATGACCGTAAGACTTCCGGGAGATAATGAAGAGAAACACGGCTTGCCAATGGCCGGATGCGTCAGGGACTTCATCGTCAGGAGCTCAGGAACGCAACCTGTCATTGATCTCGAACACCTCGTGAGCCGGATTAGCCTGGCATTCGCACCGGACAAGGCACTTGAAACTTCCGGAATAAGGGTGACAGGAGTAAGGCTGAGGGACGCTGCCACCAGCATGACCCCATTCACCGGTGGATACCGGGCAGCGGAAACGAATGTTGCTGACGGAGACTTCAGTTCAGAGGAAGACCTGCAGATTCTTAATTCTGGAGGAGAGGTGTCGTTCTATGCTTTCGAGAACTGCTGGGGAGACCTATTGCCTGACAACACGGATCAGAAGAAAAAAGTTCCTGAAGAATTTGGCAACATCAAGGGACCCACATACATCGAAGTAAGCTGTACCTTTGGCGGAGACGGGCTTCTGACCGGTTCTCTCACATACAAAATTTACCTTGGCTCCGACACTACCGGAAACTTCGACCTTGAACGCAACTCCGTCTACAGAATTACGATTTCCGGAACAAAGACAGGACTAAGGGAAATCAGCTGGAGAATAGACCGAAAGTGGAGATTCAACAACTACCTTGCTACACTTGAAATTACCAAAGGCAGACACAGCCAGGAAAACCTCTACGTAGGAGAAGTGTTTCTCGGCAGGATAACAGACATAGACCCTTCCCTAATCGCCTATTTCGGCAATGATGTGGACGAGATGTTACGTAACTGCCGCATAGAATGCATAGACCCTTATGGCTATGAGAGCCCGATTGACATCGAGATTACCGGCACGGACGAGGATGGCAGCATACTGCTTCGAGGGACATGTGTCACACGGGGGTTTGGAGAACTATGGATATGGGACAGCGATGGCTACATGGTGTCTGTCATCGACGACGGCATCTATGTAAATCCTCCCGTCATAGTATATTCGCTGGCCGAAAATGCAGAATACCCAGAGGACCCGGGAGACTACCTGGACGCGATAATAAACGGAGACGACGGTGTCATAAACGTATATTTCTGCGACTCTGACGGGATGAACCTTCTGGTCGAGGATGAGGACTTCGTTGATTATGTATCAGATGTCTTTGACCTTAAGGTCGAAGACAATGCCAAAGACTGGTATGGTGCATACGCATACGAAGGAGGTTTGAAAACATATTTATCCGACATTTATGACCACGATGAAACGTTTACAAACGGGCAACCGTACTGTAAGTTGGGGCTCCATGTCACCAACAGCGGCTGGACGTTGGAGGGTTGTTCCGACTTCTGTGACATGATAGGTCATTACGGAGCCATCCGAGCCGGAGTTTCCGACAAAGAACAGGGAATAGGAGAAAACGTGTATGGGTTTAACATTGGCTATATACCGCTGCACATTGACTTTTACGACAAGCTGTTTTTGGGAAAAGAAATCGCATCGAAATATGGAATAAAGGAGAAACATTTCATGGTTGTGACGAATCCGTCCAACATGCCGTTCTGTTTCAACTATCTCGCCCTTGCAAGGGTCAACGGCCGTGAAACGGCGGCCTTAATGGAAGTGCCGGAAAATACCGCGATCTATTTCTACAATTGTCCTGCCGGCATATATCTCCCATCAAGCATGTACATGATATGGGCTGAAACGAATGTACATGCCTACGAACTAATATCAACCACACACAGCACATGGTATATGGCGGAAGACGGCACGACAATTATCGGAATTCGCGACTATATCGAGGATCTCATGCACGTGACCGAGAAGGCTGAGACACAATATAGCTCTGATCACTATGGTTACACCGTGAATAACTATCCGGCATATTACGGGCTCAATCTGAGCAACGTAACAGGCATGGTTGATTTCACGGACGGGAACAACAACTCAGCACTTGACTATTCTTTCGCTGACAGTCTGTACATAGACCGCACCAGCACGGCGAGCGGCTACACCTATATACACGACTATGGCTATGGTTCAACAGTCCTTTATTCCAACAACTATCCAGAAGACGCAGGCGACCATTTATTTCGTGACTACCCGTATGTCACGCCACGCAATATTGCCGACATCATGAAAAAACGCGCTTGTAAAGTGCAGCTCAGCATGAACACAGGAGATGGAGAAGACCCGTACATCGGGATGAAAGTAAGCAAAAACATCAAGAACGTGCAGATCAGGAGCAATTTCCATTGTGAGGGCTATTGCAAGACATATCCGAACGGGACTTGGGGCAAGTCTGTAGAAAATTACCCTACTGCGGAACATTCGTCTTCTGCCGACAAAACGGAATTCGAGCTCTATGGAGTCCACAACATCAGCGGAACAGGCGTGCGAACCGCCCTTGACAAGATCTACAACACGACTTTTTTCGATTCCTACAATAAGATAGGCAGCGCGAACAACTATCAGAAGCACTCACAGCCAACAAAACTTACCATGGATTTGGAATTCGACACGTCAAATTCCGGAAATGAGTGGTATATGTTCAAATTCACGAACTGCAGCACGATAAACATACAATACAGCAACGGCGGAGAAGGTCCATACGACGTCAAGACAGTCATGGACTGGAAGACTACGCACGGCAGGTTCACTCACAAGCTTATAACACTTGACTGAGACATGAAGACGGACAGACTATTTGCAGCAGTCGTCATTACCGCCATGGTGATGCAGTTCCAGGCCCGCGCCCAGAATGAAGAAGGCAGGACCCATGAATGGTTCAGAAAAGGTGCATTTGCCGGTGTTGAGGTCTCTGCCGGTGTCGTGACCGGATGGGAAAACATAGCCGGCTCCGGAGACATGAAGCACGACGCCAGCGGAGGAAATGCGAAACCATTGAGACTGTTCGGAATGCCTGACTACGAATTAGGAATGTTCATCGGCTACCGCTTCGATCCCCTGATTGCCTTGGCGGCCGGCATCGGCGGAAGCAATTCCACTGTCACCGGTACCACTGCAATGCCCGTGTTCCTGAGGCTCCGGAGCGACATTCTTGACCGCAGGGTCTCTCCAATATTCCAACTCGCCATAGGCTATGCCTTTCAATTTGCACATTCCAAACGCAGTACCTCAGAGCTGTCATACAATTCGGAACCATTTCCCGAACGCTACACCGGGCTCGGATTCAGCAACTCGGAAGAATATGTCGACGCCCGCATCGAGGAGTTCATGAAGCAGTTCGGTGACAACCTGTCCCCGGAAGAGTCCGACCGACTAAAGGCAGAGGAAAGAGAAAGAGCCCGAAACGACCTGTGCAGTTTCGGCAACGGGCAGCTCAGCTATCTCCCTGCCGGTACACTCGACGAACTCGGATGCTTTTCAAAAGATGGTTTTTTCGGCAGCCTGACAGCTGGTGTCAGCATCGGTGTCGGCAAGGGACAAAGCCGTTTGTCGGCAGGCGTGTCCGTCGGACTGGCCCAATATTCCTACAGCATCCGGCTGCGCTCCCCGGACAACAGTTTCATAAACATGTCCGTCCCGGCCTCACTCCCCGACGGAACACCAGTCATCATCGCTCGCACATCCATAAAGGACAATCCCGCCCGCCTTGACCTCCGCCTGCGCATCGGCTGGGAGTTCTGACCAAAACGCAAAAACCGGACAAGCCTCCATAGAGACCCGCCCGGCTAATCATACGACAAGGCTTCAACAACTCACCTCATCGGTGCACTCCTACAATAACTTGTAACTTCTTGCGATGAAGTCCGCCAATCCCTTGCCCTTCAGCAGGCCGTTGGCCAATAGTGCCAAGTCAGTAATCTGACGTGCCTTCTCCTCCCGTGCAGCCTTTGCCTCATCCGTAGAAGCATCCGCACCGCGCAGTTCCTCGACCAAAGGGTTCTCAAGATTGACCGTCAGGTTGTAGGACTCTGGCATCGAGCCGTAGAAGTTCAGACCGCCTCCGAGTTTCGACATCTCGCGGTAGCGCCTCATGAACTCAGACTGAGTGATGAGCACCGGAGCCGCGTCCTTGCCAAGATTGTCAGCCTCGATGTTCCATTCCATCTCAGTAGGGAGACCTGCCTTGAAAATCTCGTCCAGTGCCTTCTTCTCATCCTCGGAAAGCTCCGGCTTCTTCCTGTCCTCCTTGACAATGAGCCTGTCAACGCTGTCGGAATCCACGCGTGCGAACTTCACATTCTCAAGCTTGGTCTCCAGCATGTTCACAAAATAGGAGTCCAAGTGGCAGTCAAGCAACAGGACATCGTAGCCCTTGTTCTTCGCAGCCTCGATGTAGGAATACTGTGCCTGAGGGTCAGTCGCATAGAGAATGACAAGCTTCTTGTCCTTGTCTGTCTGCTCCGCCTCGATTGCCTTGCGGTAGTCGTCTATGCTGAAATACTTTCCGTCCGTATTCTTGAACAGGCAGAACTTGAGCGCACGCTCGCAGAATTTCTCGTCGGAAATCATTCCGTACTCGATGAAAATCTTCACATTGTCCCATTTCTCCTCAAAAGACTGCCTCTCATTTTTGAAAATCTCCTCAAGACGATCCGCGACCTTCTTGGTGATGTAGCCCGAAATCTTCTTGACATTGGCATCCGACTGGAGATAGCTCCTCGAAACGTTCAGAGGAATGTCAGGAGAGTCAATCACACCATGCAGAAGCGTAAGGAAGTCCGGCACAATCGCCTCGACGGAGTCCGTCACGAACATCTGGTTGCAGTAGAGCTGAATCTTGTTGCGGGAAATCTCCATCTGGTCCTTAATCTTAGGGAAATAGAGTATACCCGTAAGATTGAACGGGAAATCAACGTTCAGATGAATGTGGAAGAGAGGGTCGTCCGCCATCGGGTAGAGGGCATGATAGAACTTGTTGTAGTCTTCGTCAGTCAGCTCGGAAGGCTTGCGCGTCCAGAGCGGCTCCACCGTGTTGATTACATTGTCCTCGTCGGTATCGACATACTTGCCGTCCTTCCACTCCTGCTTCTTGCCGAACACGACCGGAACCGGCATGAACTTGCAGTACTTGTCAAGCAGCGACTGAATCCTGCCGCGCGTAGCAAACTCCGCCTCGTCCTCTGATATATAGAGCGTTATAGTCGTTCCGCGCTCCGCCTTGTCACAATCTTCCATCGTGTACTCGGGAGAACCGTCGCAGGTCCACTTCACGGCCTTCGCCCCCTCCTTCCAGCTCAAGGTCTCAATCGTCACCTTGTCTGCGACCATGAATGCCGAATAAAAACCGAGGCCGAAATGGCCGATGATGTTGCCAATCTGATCCTTATACTTTTCAAGAAACTCGCCTGCGGAAGAAAACGCAATCTGGTTGATGTACTTGTCAACCTCCTCCGAGGTCATTCCTATGCCACTGTCCACAATCTTAAGCGTCTTCGCTGTCTCGTCCAGTTCGACGCGCACCTTCAGTTCCCCTAGCTCGGCCTTATACTCGCCGGAAGCCGCAAGCGCCTTCATCTTCTGAGTGGCGTCGACAGCATTGGCGACTAATTCACGCAGGAATATCTCGTGATCCGAATAAAGGAACTTCTTGATTACCGGAAATATGTTTTCCGTCGTCACACCTATTTTTCCGTTTGCCATAATATTTAGTTTTTATATTTTACACAATATGATGGCGGAATGTCTCAAAAGCGATACCAACAAAATGAGACCGACATTTTGTCAGTCGTCTGTCAGTACAACGAAAAACCGGGCCCGATTTCACAACCAAGCCCGGATTCCTTAAAAAATAAGCGTTGTATGTATGTAAGTATGTATGCAGAGAGATTACTTGTAAAGGAATCTCTTGATACTCATTTTAGGAGTTTTCTCAAACGGAGCGTCAACAATCTCTACCTTTGAGATCTGGCTATACAGCGGAAGAGACTTGTTAAGAAGACTCTGCATGTCATGCATCTTCTCGGAAACAGCTTCTCCGTCAAGCCCGTCGGCCTCAATCTTCTTCTGGTCAAGATAGACAAGCGCAACAAGCTTCGAAGCACGATCAACGACTACAGATTCAACAACATACGGCTGATTATTCACCGCGGCTTCGATTTCCTCCGGATAGATATTCTGCCCGTTTGAGGAAAGAATCATGTTCTTGCTGCGCCCGCGTATGAATATGTTTCCATCGGCGTCTATCACTCCGAGGTCACCGGTGTTGAGCCATCCGTCCTCCGTGAATGCAGCCTTCGTCGCCTCCTCGTTCTTGTAGTAGCCGCTCATTATGCTCGTCCCGCGTGCCTGAATCTGTCCCACGACATGCTGCGGATCTTCGGAGTCTATGCGGACCTCAGCCCGGTCGACTGCCTTTCCGCACGAGCGGAGCGCGAACTTCTTGCAGTTCTCGTATGCGAGAAGAGGAGCGGCCTCCGTCATTCCATATCCGATTGTAAACGGAAGACCTATCTTGCGGAACCACTGCTCGACTTCAGGATTCAGCGCTGCACCGCCCATGATGAACATCTGAACCTTGCCTCCGAAAGCGTCGAGAAGCTTCTCTCGGATCTTCTTGCAGATGATTGAATTCAGCCCGGGAACCTTAAGCGCGAACTTTACGGCCGGCTTGCTGACAACCGGAAGAACCGCCGATTTGAAGATCTTCTCCATGACGAGCGGAACCGTGACGACGAGATACGGATGCACATCCTTCATCGCCCCGAGCAGCAAGGCCGGAGTCGGAGTCTTGCCGAGATAGTAGATGGTCGACCCTCCGCAGAGCGGGTAGATGAGTTCGAACATCATCCCGTACATGTGCGCCATAGGAAGCATGGAGACAATCTTGTCACCCGGATGGGACGGGATGTGCTCCTGCCCGAACTCGACATTCGCACTGAGGCACTCATATCGGAGCATGACCCCCTTCGGTGCGCTTGTAGTTCCGGAAGTGTAGTTGATTATCGCGAGTTCCTTGTCATTATCTGTCGGATAATTGACGTTTTCTCGTGTGAAACCGAGCGGATATTTCTTCTCGAACGCGGCCTGGAGGTTTGCCATTGCGGCACGGACCCTTTCATCTGAAGTGTAGAGAAGAGAAAAGTCATCTACCGAAATGACGGTGTGCACTCTCGGCATAGCCTTCAGATCAAGCTTCTTCCACAGGTCAGTGTTCGTGAAAAGAATCACGCTCTCCGAATGATCCACGAGCGAGTTCACGCTGTCCGGTGTAAAGTCCGCAAGAATCGGGACAACGACTGCCTCGTATGTATTGATCGCGAGGAAAGATATTCCCCACTTGGCGGAGTTTTTCGCGCAGAGCGCAATCTTGTCGCCCTTCTTCACGCCGCCTTCCTCAAAGCATATATGGAACTTTGCGATGAGAGTCGCGACCTGTCCGAAAGTAAATTCGTCCCCTCCGTAGTTGCAGAGCGCCGGAGACTCCCAATTTTCACGGATTGCTTCTGTCAGTCTCGTGAAATAATGTTTCATCGGTCTGTCAATCATATCGTCAAAAATCAATTAACGGATGCAAATTTAATGAAAAGACTTGCCTGACGCTTATTTTTTCTATATTTGTGGCGAAATGTCCCATTTTATGTGGTAAAAATTTGGATATGATGAGAAAGAAACCTATAGTTGCACTCGTTTATGACTTCGACGGAACCCTGTCGCCGGGAAATATGCAGGAATTCGGATTCATCCAGGCAATCGGGAAAGACCCTAAGGAGTTCTGGACGGAAAGTGACGACATTGCAATAGAACAGGACGCAAGCAATATCCTGAGCTACATGAAACTCATGTTCGACGAGGCGAAGAGACTCGGGATACGACTGACACGGAAGGATTTCCGGCGTTTCGGGAAGAAGATAGAACTTTTTGAAGGAGTGAAGGAATGGTTCTCAGCCGTCAATGAATATGGAAAGGAGCACGGGGTCGTCGTGGAGCACTACATAAACTCGTCCGGACTCGCCGAAATGATAGAAGGGACACCGATTGCCCACGAATTCAAGCGAATATTTGCCTGTTCCTACCTTTATAATGAAGACGGCGTAGCCATCTGGCCGGGCGTAGCCGTCGACTACACCGCGAAGACCCAGTTCCTGTTCAAGATAAACAAGGGAATCCTGAGCATACGCGACAACAAGAAAGTCAACGAAAGCCAGGTCGAGGACAAGAAGAGGATTCCATTCCCGCACATGATTTATTTCGGCGACGGAGAGACAGATGTCCCGTGCATGAAAATAGTAAAAATGTTCGGCGGCCATTCTATCGGCGTCTACAATCCGGCCATTTCAAAGAAAGTCAAGACAGCGCGGACTCTTCTGAAGCAGGGACGCGTCAATTTCATCACGCCCGCACGATACACCCGCGACAGCCGCACCTTCGAGCTGGTGTGTTCGATTATAGATAAGATACGAGCAGACTACCACTTACAGATTTTGGCAAAAAGCGAATAGCAAAAAAATCCCGGGATTTGAACTGAGTCAAATTCCGGGATTCTTATTGTATTAGGGGATGCATAAAAGGATGGGATGCAAGGCGGACGATGAAGTCAAATACCGCAGCAACCTGTTGGTTGTGAGGATTTTGACAAAGCGTCCAACGCCGCAGACCGCCTTTTAGGCGTCCCGTATCAGAGGGCGATCACAATAGACCGTGAGAGCGGCGCGTCAGCAGATTTAGCCTTGACAACCTCAGACTTCGCGACAATGCGTGAAGGAGCGATGTTGTACTTGTTCACGAGCAGATCCTGAACGTACTGCACACGCTTCTCCGCAAGCTTGCGGTTGCGTGAAGCAGAGCCGGTGTTCTTGTCAGCAGTTCCGGTAATCACGATTGTCCTGTTCTCATCGACATTGGCGATGACGGTCTTCACATAGTAATCGAGGTGGAGACGTTCCTTGACAGGAAGCTCGGATTCGCCTATGTTGAAGTACATGATTGCAGGAGAAACGTCCGTAAGAACAGCCTTCTTCTCTGCGGCTGCCTTTCTTGCAGCCTCTGCGTCAGCCTTTGCCTTCGCGAGCTCAGCATCCTTTGCGGCGAGAGCCTTGTCCTTGGCAGCGGCGTCGGACTTTGCCTTGTCAAGAGCGCTGTTGGCATCAGCGATGGCATCGTTGGCATCCTTCCACTGCTGTGGAGTGACACCTGCAGAACGCCTCCAGTTGGTCTTGCCGAGATTTACGTTCAGACCGAGGGCAGCCGAAAGCTCCGCCGAAACTCCTCCCGGGAAGGAAATTACCCTGCCGTTGTAGAGAATGCCGCGGATATCGAGAGTGATGTCAACCCTGCTGCACACCTTGAAGGTGTTGTAGAGACCGGCACCCGCACCGAAAGCCTTGGCAAACTGGAGCTTGTTCTCAGCATTGTTCTTGTTGCCACCGAGAACGAGACCTGCATGAAGGTAAGGCGAAAGGTTATATACACGTGACTCCCTGTAGCCCCAGAATTCATTGGAGATGTTCCATAGGAAGTCGCCGTGAACATAGCCGAAAGCCAGTTTGTCAACATACCTGCCATCCTTTTCCGTGTGGAAAGTCGGAAGATACTCCTTGTTTGCGGAACCGCGTGCCGTAAGACCCTGCGCGCCGATCCTGAACGCATAGCATGGTGTAAGCCACTTTGCCACATTAATTTCAGCATTACCGCCGACACCCGGCCTCAAGCCCTTGTCACCGATAAGATTAATTCCGCCAGCGACTCCGACTGACCAGTTGTCCCAGAAACCGTTCGTCTCATAAGGACCGCGGACAATCTTTCCGTTGGCGTCCCTGTTCCCGTCTTCCTGAGCGAACGCGGCCACAGAAAGGGAAAGAACAGCCAAAACAGTAATAAGCCTTTTCATAACAACACTATTTTAAAAAAAAACTATTTGTTCAATGCAGTCGCCACGTCAACCGCGCAGGCTACGGTGCATCCGACCATCGGGTTGTTGCCGATTCCGAGGAATCCCATCATCTCGACGTGCGCCGGAACTGATGAAGAGCCGGCAAACTGTGCGTCCGAGTGCATACGTCCCATCGTGTCGGTCATACCGTAAGACGCAGGACCTGCGGCCATGTTGTCCGGATGAAGGGTACGGCCTGTACCGCCGCCGGATGCAACTGAGAAATATGGCTTGCCCGCGAGGATGCGCTCCTTCTTATATGTTCCTGCGACAGGATGCTGGAAACGGGTAGGGTTCGTGGAGTTACCTGTGATGGAAACGTCAACGCCCTCGTGCCACATGATTGCCACGCCCTCGCGGACATCGTCTGCACCGTAGCACCTGACCTTTGCACGCGGACCGTCACTGTAGGCTATTTCACGGACAATCTCAAGCTTGCCGGTGAAATAGTCGAACTTGGTCTGAACGTATGTGAAGCCGTTGATGCGGGAGATAATCTGAGCCGCGTCCTTTCCGAGACCGTTGAGGATGCAGCGGAGAGGCTCCTTGCGGACCTTGTCTGCCTTTGCGGCAATCTTGATTGCGCCCTCCGCAGCCGCGAAAGACTCGTGGCCGGCGAGGAATGCAAAGCACTTAGTCTCCTCGCGGAGGAGCATTGCGGCGAGGTTGCCGTGGCCGAGGCCTACCTTGCGGTCGTCAGCGACAGAACCCGGAATGCAGAATGACTGGAGGCCCAGACCGATTGCCTCGGCAGCCTCGGCAGCGTTCTTGCAGCCCTTCTTGAGAGCGATTGCGGAGCCTACGACGTATGCCCACTTCGCGTTCTCGAAGCAGATTGGCTGGGTGTCTTCGCAGGTCTTGTAAGGATCGAGACCGTACTTGTCGCATATCGCGTTGGCCTCTTCAATATCCTTGATGCCGTTTTCATTGAGGACAGCAAGTATCTGTTTGATACGACGATCCTGGCTTTCGAACTTAACTTCTCTTATCATTGTCTTTTCTCCTTATTCTTTACGTGGATCAACATATTTGACTGCACCTGCCTCCTTGGTGAAGCGGCCGTATGAACCGGTCACCTGTTTGAGAGCCTCGTTGGCGTCTACGCCCTTCTTCACGAGATCCATGAACTTGCCCATGTGGACGAATTCGTATCCGCAGATCTGGTCATCCTTATCAAGGGCGATGGTCTTGATGTAACCCTCTGCCATCTCAAGATAGCGCGGTCCCTTTGCAAGGGTTCCGTAGAGAGTGCCGACCTGGCTGCGGAGTCCTTTTCCGAGATCCTCAAGTCCGGCACCGATCATGAGTCCGCCCTCAGAGAAGGCCGACTGGGTACGTCCGTAGACAATCTGAAGGAAAAGTTCGCGCATCGCGGTGTTAATCGCATCGCACACAAGGTCAGTGTTAAGAGCCTCAAGGATGGTCTTGCCAGGAAGGATCTCCGCTGCCATTGCAGCCGAATGAGTCATTCCGGAGCATCCGATAGTCTCGACAAGAGCCTCCTGGATGATTCCGTCCTTCACGTTGAGCGTAAGCTTGCAGGCACCCTGCTGCGGGGCGCACCAGCCGACGCCGTGAGTAAGTCCGGAGATGTCGGTAACTTCTTTAGCTTTTACCCATTTCCCCTCTTCAGGAATTGGAGCGGGACCATGGTTCGGTCCCTTTGCAACGCAGCACATCTGCTGCACTTCGTGTGAATAAATCATAAAACTGTTTTATAATTGTTTAGCTTTTAAGACATTACGCTACAATAAGCGCGCCACGCCCAATGCGCACCGCGATTATCGCGGCAAAGATAGTTATTTTTTCGATATTAAGAAGATTTGACTATATTTGTAGAGTGATTGTTTTCTTCCTCAATGAACTACAAACTGAGAATCATTATCAAGGGTCACATACTCAACCCCATATGGAAAACTCGCGGGGAGCGCAGAAGAATCCGTGGCGAAGCGACACGGAGGGCAGTCGACAGCCATTTAGACTCATACCTTGATTTCATCCGCAGGCTAAGGCCTGAAGGCGAAGCTACAGAAAGCGGGAAGTCTGAGGAAAGGATATTCAGCATCTGGCTTCAGGGCGAGGAGTCCGCGCCGCCCGTCGTCAAGGCCTGCTGGAACAGCATACGAACAAACTGCACGCAGGAACTTGTCGTGCTTGACGCCACCGACATTGACAGCTGGATTGAGCTGCCTGAGCACATAAAGAGGAAATGGGAGACCGGAAAGCTCAGACCGGCACATTTTGCAGATATATGCAGGCTTGCCCTTCTCGTCAAATATGGCGGGCTTTGGGCTGACGCGACGGACTTTATCCCGCACCCTCTGCCCCGCCGGCTATGGGATACCGATTTTTTTGTCTACATGAGCGGAAACGTCCAGACAGGCTGGTATGCGTTTATCCAGAACTGCTTCATCCGTTCAAAACGAGGCAACTTCCTCGCCTCCGCATGGCTCGAACTGATTTACGAATACTGGAGGCGCGAGGACAGCGCGGCAGACTACTTCATCCACCAGATGCTGTTCCGGAAACTTGTGGAGAACAACGAGACAGCGGCGGAGCTGTTCCGCGTGATGCCGAAAATCAATCAGGATGCGACACACACCGTATGGTTTCAATACGGGAAGTGCCCATACGACAAGAAAATGTGGGACGCGCTGACCTCGGCCGCGATGTTCCAGAAGACAGAATACAAGTCCGGGATGTCCAAGACACCAGAAGCCGGTTCGTTCGCAGAACACATGCTGCATACCTCATCGAAGAACCCAGCCGAAGAATATTGAAAAGCGGACGCCAACTCAACGCTTCAGACCGGCCTCCTTTTTCCTGAGCTTATCGCGAAACGGGCCAAGGAAGTTCCGCTCCCATTTCACGAGCTGCTGCGGAGAAGCCGCCCTCGCGTACAGCTCCTCCGCAGCACGGACAGCGACACGGAGACTCCGCACCTTGAATTCCGATGCGGAAGAATTGATGTAACTGCCGAGATTCGGATAGTAGAAATACAGAGGAAGGTTGATTATCGTGGCAGTCTTCACCCTCAGCATAACTTCGCTCCACCACGGAAAATCCTCATAGATTATGCCTTCGATAAAACGTATATCCCTCACTTTCGACGACCTGTACAGGCAGCGCCATGGCTGGCAATGCTTTACAGCCCATTTCCGTTCAATCCCCTCCGGACTGGAATATTCCGTCGCATAATCGAATATGTCATCCGTGTCTCTGAATTCTATTTCTTCGGGAACATATTTTCTGAACCCGACTTTCCCGTTCTCCCCCAAATGAAGGAGCTGACGAATCATATTCTTTGTCCGGTATGACCGGTTATATGTAAACGCCACAATATCCGAACCGTTCTTCCCGGCAAGTCCCACGCATATTTCCATCGTCTGCGGATGGATAAAGTCATCGCTGTCGACAAAAAGCAGGAACTCTCCCCGCGACATTTCGAGAGCAAGGTTCCTCGCCCTTGACACTCCTCCGTTTTCAACATGCAGGACACGGATTCTGGCATCCTCACCGGCATAACGGTTCAGAATCCCCGCCGTCCCGTCACTGCTGCCGTCGTCTACGCAAACAGCCTCCCAATCGCCGTAAGACTGTCCCCTGAGGCTGTCAAGGCAACGTGCGATGTACTTTTCTGAATTATAGACCGGAATAATTACGGATACCATGGTTTTTTTTTGCAAATATATAATCTTTTTTATTTATATTCGCCCTGTAACAAATCTTCAGCGACAATGACAATAGTATACTGCACATCAACAATATACAGTTCAGGTGGAATGGAACGTGTGCTCATACAGAAGGCGAACTATCTTGCGGAACGCTGCTGATGCGAAATCCACATCTTGACATTTCACCAGAAAGGCCGACAGCCGTTCTTCCCGATAAGCGACAAGGTTCACCTCACCGATCTCAATGTAAAATACGGATACCTATTCTGCGGCCGCTGTATAGGCATAAAATGGAAAGATTTCTCAGACAAGTGAAGGCAGATGTGTGCATCTCCATGGCGGGAGTCGAAATGAGTTCCGTGACCAGAATAAAGTACGATTGCCCCAAGATTGCCGAGTTCCACTTCTCGTTTGACAGCTTTGACTTACGCGGAAAGAGCCGACGTCTTCCTAAGTTCATAAATACGGCGTCGCGGATGAAAAAGTTCGTGGTTCTAACCAAAGAGGACGCGCAGAAATGGAAAAAGTTCTGAACAACGTCGTCCAGATATATAATCCGGCAGACATTAATGCTGTTCCGCCCCAGGTGGACAGACCGCACAGATGTATCAGCGGCGGACGGCTGGTACCGCAGAAGAACTACGGGGACATGCTGAAAGTTTGGAGTTCAGTGTCAAAAGACTTCCCTGATTGGCGTCTTGACATCTACGGGACGGGCCACAGCGAAGCCGCCTTTCCGCCATGGCGAGAAATCTCGGCATCGGGAACAGCGTCATGGTCAACCATCCGACAGGAGATTTCCGCAAGGAGCTTGAAAGCAGTGCCGTCTATATGATGACATTACTATACGAGGGATTTCCAATGGTACTTGTGGAGGCTGCGGCAGCCGGCACGCCTGCTATAGCATTCAATTGCCCGACAGGGCCTGCGGAGGCGATTCTCGACGGCGAGACAGGTTTTATCATCGCCCAAAGGGACATCGCCTGGATGTCATCTGGCTTAAGGAGGCTTATGTCCGACAGAGAATTAAGGGAGAGGATGGGAGAAAAAGCCCGTGAGCACAGTTCAGTCTTCGACATTGACAAAATAATGAGCCAGTGGATGAATCTGTTTCGTGAACTGACGGGAGAATAGGCTTGTTATATTGGATGTCTTTGAGTACCTTTGCGGGGCGAAAATACATGCTGATGAAAAGATTGTTCCTGTTTGCCGCCTACATACCATCCGGAATCGTTGGGGAATCGCTGTTGTTTTACATACGATCCCTCAATGAGCTGGGAGGCGTGGTTTTGTGTGCCGACTCGCCCATGAATTCAGGACAGGCGGAAAGACTCGCGCCTTATGTACTTCACTGCGAGGCGGAAAGACATGGAGAATATGATTTCGGCTCCTATAAGAGAGCATGGGGTTGGGCGTCCGAGAACCTTGAACTTGACACATACGACTACATCTACCTTGTCAATGACTCAGTCTTCGGGCCTCTGTTTGATCTCAAGCCACTTTTAGAGCGTCTCGAAACGGAAGAAAACGGAGCTTTCTCGCTCGTGTACAATCCGAACAGAAAGACTCCTCACATGCAGTCATGGTTCGTCGGTCTGTCGAGAAATGTCTTCAGCACCGGCTGGTTCAACGACTTTCTCATGTCTGTAACCGTGGCGAAGGACAAGAATGACGTGTGTCGCCTGTACGAGATCGGGATGACAGAACTTCTTCAAAAGCACAATGTTTCAATAGGCTTTGCTTTTGCGGCTCCGCACAAAACCATATATGACAAGCCTCTCCGTTTCTGCCGCGAAGGTCTTCCTTTCGTCAAGAAGTCTTCTTTCGTCAGGCACAATGGGAGTATAGGGCATGACATCACACGTATAGTGAGGGAGTTCCCGTCTGCCGAAACCGACGCAATGATTGCCGAAGCATCACGGACCTGGGGGGCGGAATATGTAACGGAAATCATGGGAATGAACAGGTTGACAGCAGGATTAAGACTTATAAAATACCTTTATGAAAAGCTTGGAAAATAGTAACACGTCTCCGATAAGGGTGCTTGTAGTCCTGCACATATATTACGAAGAATACCTGCCCTATTATCTTGACAAACTCAAGAATATCAACGGCTGTGAATGGGACATGATTGTTACCGGCTGCAATCTCAGCGAGCACACACGCAGGATTATTGCCGGATTCAAGAATGACGTCATGTTTTATGACACTCCGAATATCGGATATGACGTGTGGCCGTTCATATATGCAATCAAGCGGACAGACCTTAACAAGTACTGCTTCATTGTCAAGATACACACGAAAAATCAGGACAAAGTCGTCAATTATCTGAACGGCATCGCTTACACGGGGACGACGTGGCGCTCCGAACTAGTAAATGCCCTGCTGGGCTCCGAAGAACAGTTCAATAAGCTTCTGGCAGTTTTCAGACATAGGAAACGAGTCGGGATTGCGTACGCGATGAGTCTTGATATTATCCGTAGAGACAATCTAATCGAAGATTCCGGAGTGCTTTCAGAAGAAATGAAACGGTTGGGAATGAAGTCTGACGTCAAGCACTTCTGTGGCGGCACAATGTTCGCTGTCAGGGCCGCGGCGACGAAATGGATAAAAGATGACAGGATAACAGAAAATATATTCCAGCAGTCGAAAGGCTCGCACAATACGGCGACAATGGCGCACGTCTACGAGCGCATCCTCAGCATGGCCGTAACGGAAAACGGATATGAGACTTTCCTCATACGCACCAGTTGGTCCAAGTACTTCTTCATCAAAGTTAAACGCTACATCCAGCCTTTGTTAGAATGGCTGTTCTCAATCAATTACCATGGCACTAACCATGAGAAGTTCATTACGGTCTTCGGATATAGGTTCAAGTTAAATAAATAAAAGCACGGCTATGCCTAAAATTTCAGTAATAGTTCCGTCTTACAATGTGGAGAATTTTCTTGCGGAGACACTCGACTCGGTACGTTCACAGACTTACGGAGATTGGGAGTGTATAATTGTGGATGACGGAAGTACGGACGGGACATGGAAGGTTGCCAAGGAATTCTGCAACAAGGATCCGCGGTTCAGGCTCATCCATCAGGAAAACAAAGGGTTGGCTGGCGCAAGAAACGCCGGCATAGACAATGCGTCCGGTGAGTTTATCCTCCCGCTTGATGCCGATGATCTAATTGGTCGAGAATACATGGAAATGGCGATGCGTGTCTTCATGGAGCAGCCCGACGTGAAACTTGTGTATTGCAAGGCGCGCATGTTCGGAGTCAAGGACAGAAATTGGGAACTGCCGCAATACAACTACCGGAGACTGATTGCCATCAACCACATATTCTGCACTTGCTTTTTCCGACGGGCAGATGCCGTTGACGCCGGAAAGTACGATGTCTCCTTCCGGACAGGATACGAAGACTGGGACTTTCTTCTACGCCTACTTGGGCCTAACGACAAGGTAGTACGGATAGACAAGGTACTTTTCTTCTATCGCCAGCACTCCACGGAAACACTGGTGAAAACCGCGATGAAGAACGAATCGCAGATATTGAAACGCATAGTCGAAAAATACCCGAACATATATGCTCAGTATATGGATCGCCTGATATATCAGATGCGTTTCGACATAGAAAGAGAGGAACAGAATGCGCAGCAGCAGAAAAAAAAGAAAATGAAAGGCTTGCTGTCAAGACTATTCAATAGGAAATGAGACAGACACGAATAGCATATATTGACATAGTAAAAGGCCTACTGATACTTTGCCTTCTTTATGGACACATGATAATAGAGCTGAACATACATGGCATAGACGACAAGGTGCTGCATGGGATGTGGAAGCTTGTGCCTGTGTATAATTCGTTTTTCATGCCGTGCTTCTTTCTGATTACAGGACTTTGCACGACATTCGGGATACCCTTCAGAAAGTACCTCGTAAAGAATCTCAAGACGCTGATTCTTCCGGCAGTCGCGATTACATTGATAGGTCAGTATGGCACGGACATATTCAATGCACGAAAAATTTCATTTGACCACATCGTGGACCTGGCCACATGGATTGGAACCGGCGGCCCGTGGTTCATCATATCACTTTTCATAGCAAAGTTGATTTATTGGGGTGCAAGCAGAATGACACGGCTGCATGCAGGAATCATCATCGGCCTGCTCTATTTCGGCGGTCTTCTGCTTAATAAGCTTGAACTTTTTCCAAACTATTTGTGGCACAGACACGCAATGACCCTGTTGCCATATCTCTTCATCGGGGATCTGCTCAAGGATAACATGGCAAAAGTGGAAACATATTTTGGCCTGGCAGCGCTGGCATGGCTATTTCTCGTCCCGCTTCAAGTGGTTCTCCACTACCGTGGAATAATGTTTCTTCCGATGCACGACAAGTTCATCAACGTAAGTTTTGACAACTTTATCGTCCATTTCATCAATGTGATGTTGGGAACAGCGATGATTTTTTATGTTTCAAAATGGATTGAAAGACATGGGAAGAGTGGCATTCTTCAGACATTCGGGAAAGGAACGTTGCTCATTTACCTCATAAACGAGCCCGAACAGCGCTTCGTGCTTAGAATTCTCATGCCATTCTACAGCGCTGACTTTTCACCGCTGCAATCGTTCGCATTCCAGATTGCGGCACATCTTTTCTGTTTCATTCTGTTCTATATAGTCGTGAGAATCGTATATGAGAGCAAATATCTTTCTGTCCTGGTAGGAAAATGGTAAAAATTGAACGTATAGACAAAGCCGTCAGCGTCACAATGAAGCCGGTGACGGAATTTCTACCCGCATTCCTGTTTCTCTGCATCTGCTTGTTTGCCCCTCAACTTTATGGATGCAGATTCGGCGATGGTATAGTCCAATTATGGAAAGGTCTGTGGAACAATATGTTTCTCTGCTGCTTCACGGCATATATCCTCCTATTGCCCGGTTGTGTCGTCGGTCACTGGAAAAAATGGTACGGCTACGCGTGGGAATGGAGTGTGGTGCTTATATGCTGGTTTCTGACAGCGGTCGACTTTTTCCTTTTCAAGTTCTTCGGAACTCATGTGAACGCCTATATCCTGCAGCTGATGAATGAGACCAACAACACGGAAACGGCAGAATTCTTCAACACATATGTCCTGTCCGCCAAATTCCTTGAGGTGATTGCCTTCGCCTTATGTTCGGCAATGCTTATAGCTGCCCTCATAGCCGCGCAAAAGAAACTTCGTGTCAACAGCAGAATCCCGGTCCTGTTGGGACTCCTGTACTTATGCGCGTCCGTCGTGTACTCGGCATCAAACGTGAAAGCATTCTCTCTGAATGTCATAGAAAACACGGTATATTCCTTGGGAAGGCACGTTTCCAAGTCTTCCGTGTTCAACATATACAACAGTTTCCTGCAGTTCTTTCAAGAAAAGAGCGATTTTAAGCGATGTTTTGCATCACAAGAAAACATTGAAACATGGAGAGAGTATGATGGACCGGATGATATAGTGGTGATAATTGGAGAGTCCCACAACAAATATCATTCGTCTCTATACGGATACCCACACAACACGAATCCGCGTTTGGGAGAAATGAAAGGACTGTTTGTGTTCGACGATGTCATCAGTTCCGTCAATGCGACATCACAGTCATTCAGAAATTTCATGAGTCTCGCGAGCCTTGACGGCGACAGCCAATGGTACGAAAAGCCTCTTTTCCCGGCAGTATTCAAGAGTGCCGGATACAATGTAAATTTTTACAGCAACCAGTTTGTATACGACCCGGCTCAAGATACTTATGACGCATCCTGCGGATTCTTTAACCACCCGGCAATTCAGAACAAGTTGTTTTCCCACAAGAACTCCATAAAATACCAATATGACGGGGAATTGGTCGATGCCTACAGGAAGCAGAGACTCGGAATTGAAAATGCGGACGGCAATCTGATAATATTCCACCTCTCAGGACAGCATGTCAATGCCGAGGAACGTTATCCGAAAGAATGGGAATATTTTCAAGCAGACGATTATCCGGAACGCACGAGTCTTGACGAAAGTCAGAAACAATATGTCGCACATTATGACAATGCGACCCGGTACAATGATGCAGTCGTCAACGAAATAATGAAAATGTACGCAGACAAGGATGCAGTCGTGCTTTACTTCTCGGATCATGGCGATGAAGTCCATGATTTCAGAAACCACATCGGACGTTCTCATGACTATAAGGCAGGAGGCGCCAAGTCGGTGCATTGTCAATTAGACATCCCGTTTCTCATATATATCAGCGACTTATGTCAGACAAGGCATACTGAACTATGCCGAAGGATTTCGTCGTCGGTTCATAGGCCATTCATGACCGATGACCTGCCGCATCTGCTCATAGACATAGCCGGAATCGGCTGCACTGACTACCAACCGTCGAGAAGTCTCATCTCCGATGAATACAACATAAAAAGAAAAAGAATACCACGTGCAATAAATCCGTCTGTAAGAGTAGATTACGATACCCTATAAATATGACGGCAGTCGCTTCCCTTTGCAAAAGCATGCGATTATGACTATTTTTGTATAGTTAAATCAATTTTGAAACGAATTGCAGTTCTCAGGCATCTTTATGCGCGAGAAAATTTTTTGCTGATGAACATTGTAAGAACTGACATTGACGGGGTTGTCATCATCGAACCCAAAGTCTTCGGGGACAACCGGGGATATTTTTTCGAATCGTTTTCGCAGCGGGACTTCGACTCGCAGGTGCGGGAGGTGAGGTTCGTGCAGGACAACGAGAGCAAGTCGCGCTACGGGGTGCTCCGGGGGCTGCATTTCCAGAAGCCGCCGTTTGCGCAGAGCAAGCTTGTGAGGGTAGTTCGCGGAGCTGTACTTGATGTTGCTGTGGACATCAGGCGCGGGTCTCCGACATTCGGGAAGCATGTGGCTGTCGAACTTACGGAAGACAACCACATGCAGCTGTTTATCCCGAGGGGATTCGCGCACGGATTCGCGGTGTTGTCCGACGAAGTCCTGTTCCAGTATAAATGCGACAACTTCTATGCTCCGCAGAGCGAAGGCGCCATTGCATGGAATGACCCGGCGCTCGGAATAGACTGGAGACTTCCGGAAGACAAGGTCGTGCTGTCAGAAAAGGACATGCACCATCCGTTGTTGGCAGACATCGAAAGCCCGTTTGTCTTCGGAGAAAACCTCTATCCGGAAATCTCCGGGCAAAAAATTCTGTAAACCATCTTCAAACAACCGATATGAAAGGAATTGTTCTCGCCGGAGGCTCCGGCACACGGCTCTACCCGATAACCAAGGGGGTCAGCAAGCAGATGCTCCCGATTTTTGACAAGCCGATGATTTACTACCCCATTTCGACGCTCATGCTCGCCGGAATCAGGGATATCCTGATAATCTCCACCCCGCTTGACCTGCCCGGATTCCGGCGGCTTCTCGGTGACGGAAGCGACTACGGGGTTCATTTCAGTTATGCGGAGCAGCCTTCTCCTGACGGACTCGCGCAGGCGTTCATCATAGGAGAGGAGTTCATCGGGGACGACAGCGTGTGTCTTGTGCTCGGGGACAACATCTTCCACGGCAACGGATTCGGGGAGATGCTGCGCTCTGCGGTCGCGGATGCGGAGAACGATGGCAAGGCGACCGTGTTCGGATACTGGGTGTCAGACCCAGAACGGTATGGCGTGGCGGAATTCGACTGGGCCGGGAAATGCCTCTCGATTGAGGAGAAGCCGGAGCATCCGAAGTCGAACTATGCTGTTGTCGGGCTATATTTCTATCCGAACAAGGTTGTGGAAATCGCGAAGTCCATAAAGCCATCGGCCCGCGGTGAACTTGAAATCACGACCGTGAACCAGAAATTTCTTGACGAAGGCACGCTTAAGGTCCGCACTCTCGGACGCGGATTCGCATGGCTCGACACGGGCACCCACGACAGCCTTTCGGAGGCATCGACATTCATCGAGGTCATTGAGAAGCGGCAGGGTCTGAAAATCGGATGCCTCGAAGGAATAGCGTTCAGAAAGGGCTGGATTGACGAGGCAAAGATGCGCGAGGTGGCGGAACCGATGATGAAGAACGAATACGGCCGCTACCTTATCCGGGTCATCGATGAGGTGAAGCAGAGCGGATACAGCAATCTGGACTGAGGACTATGAACATACTTGTGACTGGAGCCAACGGGCAGTTGGGCAATGAGATGCGCATCGTCGCGAAAGGGAGCGGGGACAGATATGTGTTCACTGATGTCGTGATGCCGGAGGGCGTGGAGACGACATTCCTTGACATCACGGACTTGAGCGCGGTGAGAAGTGCAGTGAAGGAATATGGGATTGACGCCATCGTGAACTGCGCGGCCTACACCAATGTGGATGCGGCGGAGTCGAACTTTGAACTTGCGGAAAGGCTGAACGCTGTCGCGCCGGAGAATCTTGCAGTGGCAATGAAGGAGGCCGGCGGGCTTTTAGTGCAGATTTCCACGGACTATGTATTCGGGAAAGAGCCTTATAATGTGCCGTGCCGCGAGGAGCAGAAGGGCACGCCGACGGGAGTGTACGGGCTAACAAAGCTTCACGGAGAGGAGCGGATTCAGGCTGTGGGCGGAGACTGGGTGATTCTGCGCACGGCGTGGCTATATTCCGAGTTCGGGAAGAACTTCTGCAGGACGATGATGGCGCTGACGGCCTCCAAACCACAGATTAAGGTAGTCTTTGACCAGACGGGAACTCCGACCTACGCGCTGGACTTGGCCAGGGCGATTGAGACCGTGCTTGCGGACTGGAAGAAAGAATGCCGCCGTACGGACGGGAACGAGTCAGCAGCCGACGCCTCAACAGAAAGAGAGCCCAACAGTGGAAGATACTCAAAGACAGGAATTTACCACTTCAGCAATGAGGGCGTATGCTCGTGGTTCGACTTTGCGAAGATGACGGCAGAATATGCCGGAAACACCGGTTGCGACGTACTCCCCTGCCACAGCGACGAATTTCCGAGCGCCGTAAGGCGTCCGTCATATTCTGTTCTCGACAAGACGAAGATTAAGGAGACCTTCGGGCTGAAGATACCTTACTGGACGGACTCGCTCAAACGATGCATCGCAAACCTTTTGGATAAACAAGAACAATCGAAAATATAAGGACATGTCAAACACAGGCAGAACAATAATGATAACGGGAGGCGCAGGGTTCATCGGAAGCCACGTGGTGCGACTTTTCGTCAACAAATATCCTGAATATAAGATAGTTAATATCGACAAACTGACATACGCCGGAAATCTTGCAAATCTGCGCGACATTGAGGGGCGACCGAACTACAAATTCGTCCGTATGGACATCTGCGACTTCGAGGGGATTCTGAACCTGATGCGTACGGAGAAAATTGACGGAATCATCCATCTCGCGGCGGAAAGCCACGTGGATCGGTCAATCAAGGACCCGTTCACTTTCGCAAGAACAAATGTAATGGGGACGCTGTCACTGCTCCAGTCCGCAAAGATTTACTGGGAATCGCTCCCAGAGGGCTACGAGGGCAAGCTTTTCTACCACATTTCAACGGATGAAGTCTATGGAGCGCTCGCGATGACGCATCCGGAGGGCATAAAGCCGCCATTCTCCACAAAGGCGTCCTCCGGCAGCCACCACCTCGCATACGGGGAGGATTTTTTCCGCGAGACGACGAAATATAACCCGCACTCGCCCTACTCAGCGTCGAAGGCGTCGTCAGACCATTTCGTTCGCGCATTCCACGACACCTACGGCATGCCTACGATAGTGACCAACTGCTCGAACAACTATGGTCCCTATCAGTTCCCCGAAAAGCTCATCCCATTGTTTATCAATAATATACGCCATCGTAAACCGCTTCCGGTCTACGGAAAGGGCGAGAATGTGCGCGACTGGCTGTTCGTCGAGGATCACGCACGGGCGATTGACCTGATTTTCCATAACGGGCGCGTAGCCGAAACCTACAATATAGGAGGTTTCAACGAGTGGAAGAACATCGACATCATAAAGGTTGTCATCAGCACGGTGGACAGGCTGCTCGGACGCTCCGAGGGCGAGGATCTTGACCTCATCACATACGTCACCGACCGCCCGGGACATGACGCGCGCTACGCCATCGACTCCACGAAACTCCAGCGGGAACTCGGTTGGGAGCCGTCACTTCAGTTCGAGGAAGGCATAGAAAGGACGGTGCGCTGGTATCTCGACAATCAGGAGTGGATGGACAATGTGACTTCCGGAGACTATATGAAATACTACGACGAGATGTATTCCGGACGGTAGATTTTCTCCAGAAACATGAAGAAAATAAACTGCTTCAGATTTGTCAATTATTTTCGAGTATAGATTTCTTTTGGAAGAGGGTGTGTACTGGATGTACACGACTGATGAGAAAATAAATATAGACCGAAAAGAATGAGAAAGATGATGCAGGTTATTTTTTGAAGGTTTCTCATATCCTCAAGACATATTGCACTGGATTTAAGGGCAATTTTTAGACTTTTGTTTCGTTTGTTTTGAAAAGAACGGATAAAAAATCAAACATCTTCTTAAACTATTGCACAGGATTTGAAGATTGTTTTTGAGGATAGATTTCTTTTTGAAGAAGGAGTGTACTGGGGTACTCGACTGATGAAAAAAGGAATATAGACCAAAAACAACTTCAAATCATGAATTTTAAGATTGTATCGGATTATAGACCTTCAGGCGACCAGCCGGGGGCGATTGACGGGATATGCAAGGCGCTGAAACAGGGCGTGGATGCTGTGACGCTGCTCGGCGTGACCGGTTCCGGGAAAACGTTCACGATGGCTAACGTGATTGAAAGGCTACAACGGCCGGCGCTGATTCTCAGCCACAACAAGACCCTCGCGGCCCAGCTCTACGGCGAGTTCAAGTCATTCTTTCCGAACAACGCCGTCGAATATTTCGTCTCCTACTATGACTACTATCAGCCGGAAGCATATATCCCGACGACCGACACCTATATAGAAAAGGATCTGAGCATCAACGACGAAATCGAGAAGCTCCGCCTGAGCGCGGCGTCCGCCCTGATGTCCGGCCGCAGGGACGTGATTGTGATTTCCAGCGTCTCCTGTCTCTACGGCATCGGCAACCCGGAAGACTTTCATTCTCAAACTGTTGTGGTGCGACGCGGCGAGCAGAGAAGCCTCACGAGGCTGCTCTATCAGCTTGTGGATGCACTCTATTCGAGGACGGAGACCGACTTCAAGAGAGGAACTTTCAGGGTGCGCGGGGACACGGTGGACGTATGCATTGGCTATGGCGATGACGCGGTACGCATCGAGTTTTTCGGTGACGAGGTTGACAGGCTCACTGTGATTGACCCAGTTTCGGGAGCGACGATTCAGGACATCGATGAAATTTCGATATATCCGGCAAACAATTTCGTGACGACGAAGGAACGCTCCGCGAAGGCGGTGAGCATGATTCAGGACGACCTGAAGCAGAGATACGACCAACTGCTGGAATACGGCAAGGGGATGGAGGCCAAGAGGCTGAAACAGAGGGTGGAATATGACCTTGAGATGATTAAAGAGATGGGCTATTGCCCCGGCATCGAGAATTATTCGCGCTATTTCGACGGCCGCAAGGAGGGTATGCGCCCGTTCTGCCTGATGGACTATTTCCCGAAGGATTTCATCACTTTCATCGACGAGAGCCATGTGACGATTCCGCAGATTCGCGCGATGTACGGAGGCGACCATTCGAGGAAGGAGGTGCTGATTGACTACGGATTCCGCCTCCCGGCAGCCGCCGACAACCGGCCGCTGAAGTTCGAGGAGTTCGAGGCGCTGGCCGGACAGAAGGTCTTTGTGAGCGCGACTCCGGCCGAGTATGAACTCGAAAAGTCGGAAGGCCTTGTGGTAGAACAGGTTGTGCGCCCGACCGGGCTGCTTGACCCGCCTATTGAGGTGCGCCCGACGGAGAACCAGGTGGATGACCTGCTTGAGGAGATAAGGGTCCGCGCCGAGGCAGACGAGAGGGTGCTCGTGACGACGCTCACCAAGAGGATGGCGGAGGAGCTTGAGAAGTATTTCACGAATATGGGCGTGCGCTGCCGCTACATCCACTCGGACGTGGACACGATGGAGCGCGTCGAGATTATTGAGGATTTCAAGAACGGCCTGTTCGACGTGCTTGTGGGCGTGAACCTCCTCAGGGAGGGGCTTGACATCCCGACGGTTTCGCTCGTGGCCATTCTTGACGCGGACAAGGAGGGATTCCTGCGCTCCGGGAGGGCGCTGACCCAGACCGCCGGCAGGGCCGCGAGGAATGTGAACGGGCTTGTAATCATGTACGCCGACACCATAACGAAGTCGATGCAGGAGACGATTTACGAGACCGATCGCCGGCGCACGAAGCAGATGGAGTACAACAAGCTGCACGGGATTGTGCCTAAGCAGGTGGCGGTGAAGAGCAATGCGCTGGCGAATGTCTATGGAGGCGAGAAGTCCGGCAAGGCTGCTGCATTCGGAGCCGGGCGCGGGGCGTTTGGAAGCGCCGCAGCCGGAGGGCGCGGAGCTGCGGGTGCGGCAGGGACGGCCGCTGGAAATGTCGGACGCGGGCGCGTCAGTGCGGCGAACTCCTACGACGACCCGCAGTACATTCCTAGTCCGTCAGACCTCGGCAAGGGAAAGATTACCGTAGGCTTCGGCCACGACGCTGCCCGCGAGTCCAACAGCGCGTTTGTTGACGGCTACATCCAGGCGGATCTTGCCGCCGTCCTTCAGGACCCTGTCATCCGTTCGATGTCACGCTCCCAGGTGGAGAAGGCTGCGGAGACCGCCAAGGCGAACATGAAGAAGGCTTCGGCCGAGCTGGACTTTCAGGCGGCAGCGAGGTTTCGGGATGAGATGTGGGCACTGCAGCAGTACCTCAAAGTCTGGAGGGACAGAGACGCATAAGGACGCATCTGCGGCGTTGGATGTCTTGTCAAAATCCTCACA
>ERZ808246.249-NODE-249-length-48020-cov-8.721380_pt1 | contig 48020 bp, 30 predicted proteins | sample MGYA00521083_ERZ808246 | MGnify/ENA primary metagenome ERZ808246 (study PRJEB31516, sample SAMN03275577) | gut metagenome | biome: mammalia-associated habitat; material: feces | host: Papio cynocephalus | place: Kenya | collected 2012-07-07 ... | reverse complement strand
GCTGCGTCAAAACTGAAAATAGCTCTTGGCGTTGCGGTAGCAGATGTCGGCGACCATGTCGTGGATGAACGGGAGTTCGGACTTGGGGAGACGGCCTGAGACTATGTCCTCGCCGAGGAGGGCGCAGAGGATGCGGCGGAAATACTCGTGGCGCGGGTAGGAGAGGAAGCTGCGCGAGTCCGTGAGCATCCCTACGAAACGGCTGAGAAGACCCAGCGAGGAGAGGGCGTTCATCTGCTTGCGCATCCCGTCCTCCTGGTCGAGGAACCACCATGCCGCGCCGTACTGCATCTTGCCGGGAACCGTGCCGTCGTTGAATGTGTAGGCCATGGTCGCGAATACCTCGGTGTCCTTTGGGTTGAGGTTGTAGAGTATGGTCTTGCCGAGCTTGTCCTCGTAGGCGAGGCTGCTGAAGAACCTGTGCCCTGCGGCAGCGACGGGCTTGTCGTCAATGGCATCGAAGCCGGTGTCTGGGCCGAGTTTCTCGAACATCCTGCGGTTGTTGTTCCTGTTCGGCCCCACATGGAACTGCTGCGTCCATCCGCTTTCGCAGTCCATCGCCGCGAGGTCGAACAGCACCGCACTCTTGAACCTCGCTACTTCTTCCGCTTCCGGGATCTGTCCCTTGAGCGCCTTGCGGAAAATCCTGTCAGCCTCCTCGCGAGGGCAGTACTCAGAGTAGAATGTGTCAAGACCATGGTCCGAAAGGCGGCAGCCCATCCGGTCGAAGAAGTCGTGGCGCTTCTGAAGTGCATCAAGCAGGTCCTGATAGCCGGTGATTGCAACCCCAGAGACCTCGGCGATCTTTCCAACGTATGCTGCGAAGCTTTCCGGCGCATCCACTCCCATCACCTTGTCCGGCCTCCATGTCGGCAGCACCTGCACCCCGAAGGGATGCTCCGCAATCTGACGGTGCCATTCCAGCGAATCCATCGGGTCGTCGGTCGTGCAGACGGTCTCTACATTGAACTTGCGCATCAGCGCCTGTGCCCGAAAATCCTCTGTCGCGAGCAGCTCGTTGCACCTGTCGTAAATCTCCCTTGCGTTCGACGGTTTCAGAATGTCGTAAATCCCGAAAACCCTCGCGAGTTCGAGGTGCGTCCAATGATAGAGCGGGTTGCGCATGGTGTAGGGCACCGTCTCCGCCCATTTCTCGAATTTCTCCCAGCTGCTGCGGCTTCCCGTGATGTAGTCCTCGCCGACCCCGTTGCCACGGAGCGCGCGCCATTTATAGTGGTCGCCGCCGAGCCAGACCTCGGTGATGTCGGCGAACTTGTGGTTTTCAGCGGCCTGCTGCGGGACGAGATGGCAGTGGTAGTCTATAATCGGCTGTTTTTCAGCGCTTTCGTGATAGAGCTCGCGGGCATATTCGTTTTCAAGAAGAAAGTCGTCGTTGATGAAATTTTCCATATTGTCGATGTTTATCGCGATGAAACATGAATTTTCTTTTCTGAGTTTCTGCAAATTTACGAAAATATTTCCGTGTACGCACACGGAAATTGGGCAAAAATGCGTAATTTTGTGGTTTGATATGATGGAATTCGCGGGAATATATTCCCGAATCTGTTGATAACTTATTGATATATCTGATTATATGGCAAAAATTGTAACATTCGGAGAGATTATGCTCAGGCTCGCGACGCCGGGACATCTCAGATTTTCACAGGCTCACGAATATGAGGCAACTTTCGGCGGAGGGGAGGCAAATGTCGCCGTTTCGCTCGCTAACTACGGGGAGGACGCGCATTTTGTGACGGCGCTTCCGGGCAATGACATAGCCAAGGCCTGCCTTGCGGAACTCCGAGGGCTCGGGGTGGGAGTCGAGTTCTGCATCGAGAGCGGTGACAGGGTCGGCATCTATTATATAGAGAAGGGTGCCGTTGCACGTCCGAGCAAGGTGATTTACGACCGTGCGCATTCTTCCGTTTCGGAGATCAGGCCGGGGATGATTGACTGGGACAAGGTGTTCGAGGGCGCGGACTGGTTTCACTGGACGGGCATCACGCCGGCAATCAGTCAGGGCGCGGCGGATGTCTGTCTGGAGGCCATCGAGGCTGCGTCACGTCATGGGGTGAAGGTTTCCTGCGACCTCAACTACAGGAAGAATCTCTGGAAATACGGCAAGACGGCCGCAGAGGTTATGCCTGCGCTTGTGGCTGGCTGCGACGTGATTATAGGCAACGAGGAGGACGCGGAAAAGGTCTTCGGCATCAAGCCCGAGGGGTTCAACGCTGAGGCGGGAGTGATTGACACGGCTAAGTTCGAGTTCGTGGCCAAGTCGCTGATGGAGAAGTTCCCGAAGGCCTCGAAGGTTGCGATTACCCTGCGAGGTTCGGTGAACGCGGATCACAACACATGGGGCGCGGTTCTCTACGACGGCAAGACTCTCTTCGCCTCAAGGCGCTACGACATCACGGACATCGTAGATCGTGTGGGCGGTGGTGACTCCTTCGGCGGCGGACTGATTTACGGGTTGCTCAACTACGCGGGCGACAGTCAGAAGGCTCTAGACTTCGCCGTGGCGGCATCCTGCCTCAAGCACACGATTGAGGGCGACTACAACCGCGTGAGCGTCAAGGAAGTGGAGACGCTCATGAACGGCAACGGCTCAGGAAGGGTGTCGAGGTGACGTTTTAAATGAATAAAAGATGAAATTCAGTGCCACAGTTAAGGCCGCGCTCTGCTGCGCCGCTTTTCTTCTGACGATTGAGTCATTCTCTGCGGAGACGGCGTTCAAGTTCAGGACGAAGAACAGGAAGATGTACCACAAGGGGTGGATTGACCTCAACAAGAACGGGGTCAAGGACATCTATGAAGACCCTTCTGCGGAAATTGACGCGAGGGTGGAGGACCTGCTCTCAAGGATGACGACGGATGAGAAGACCTGTCAGATGGTCACGCTCTATGGCTATGGGCGCGTTCTTGCCGACCCGCTTCCGACCCCGGAGTGGAAGGAGAAGCTGTGGAAGGACGGGATGGGCGCGATTGACGAGCATCTGAACGGTTTCCGCCAGTGGGGTATGCCGATAGAGATGTACAGCCCTTATCTTTGGCCGGCTTCGACTCATGCGGCGGCCATGAACGAGGTTCAGCGCTTCTTCATCGAGGACACGCGCCTCGGCATCCCGGTGGATTTCACGAACGAGGGAATACGCGGTGTGGAGGCCTACAGGGCGACCAATTTCCCGACGCAGCTCGGTCTGGGGCATACCTGGGACAGGGAACTGATTCATGAGGTCGGGCGCATCACCGGGCGCGAGGGCAGGCTTCTGGGCTACACCAACGTCTATGCCCCGATTCTTGATGTGGGGCGTGACCAGCGCTGGGGCCGCTATGAGGAGGTCTATGGCGAGTCTCCCTATCTTGTGGGAGAGCTCGGCGTGCAGATGACCCTCGGGCTGCAGGAGGACTTTCAGGTCGCCGCCACCGCCAAGCACTTTGTGGCCTATTCCAACAACAAGGGCGCGCGCGAGGGCATGGCCCGTGTTGACCCCCAGATGGCACCGCATGAGGTGGAGAATGTTCATGTCCAGCCGTGGCGCGAGGTGATTTCCCGCGCCGGTCTGCTCGGGGCGATGGTCTCATACAACGACTACGACGGCGAGCCGGTCGAGGGGAGTCATTACTGGCTCAGTGAGCGTCTGCGCGACGAATTCGGTTTCCGGGGCTATCTTGTGAGCGACAGCGACGCCGTTGAATATCTCTACACCAAGCATAATGTTGCCGCCGACATGAAGGAGGCGGTGCGTCAGAGCGTGATGGCGGGCCTGAACGTGCGCTGCACCTTCCGCTCTCCGGACAGCTATGTGCTTCCTCTTCGCGAACTCGTCGCGGAGGGGGCTGTGCCGATGTCGGTGATTGACGAGCGGGTGCGGGACATCCTGCGTGTGAAATTTCTCGTGGGACTGTTCGACAGCCCCTACCAGACCGACTATGCGGCCGCCGACGATGAGGTTGACGGCGTGGAGAACAACAAGGTCGCGCTGCGTGCCTCGCTTGAGTCTCTCGTGCTGCTGAAGAACGCCGCCTCGGACTCTCCGTTCGGAACTGACGGGAAGGCGCTGCCGCTGAACGCCGCGGCTCTGCGCCGCGTGGCGGTGATAGGCCCGAACGCTGATTACACCGGCTATGCCAGCCTTCACTACGGGCCTCTCGGAACAGAGAATGTCTCCGTCCTGAAGGGGCTGCGCACGGCTCTGGAGGGAAAGGCTGAGGTGGTCTATGCCAAGGGCTGCGAGCTTGTCGACAAGACCTGGCCGGAGTCGGAGATTCTTCCGACCGACCCGGATGAGGAAGAACTTGCGGGGATTGCCGAGGCCGTGAAGGCAGCCGGGTCGTCCGACGTCGCGGTGCTGGTTCTGGGCGGCGGGCCGAGAACCTGCGGCGAGAACAAGAGCCGCTCCTCTCTCGAACTTCCGGGCAGGCAGAACCTGCTGCTGAAGGAGGTGAAGAAGACCGGAAAGCCTGTGATTGTCGTGCTCATAAACGGTCGGCCGCTTTCCGTGAACTATGCGGACAAGGTGGCTGACGCGATTCTTGAGGCGTGGTATCCGGGCGCTCACGGCGGCACTGCCGTGGCTATGGCTCTGCTCGGGGAGTACAACCCGGGAGGCAAGCTGACCGTGACATTCCCGCGCACCGTAGGGCAGATTCCTTTCAACTTCCCGTACAAGCGCGCCTCTCAGGTCGATGGACGCAAGGAACTCGGTCCGAACGGCTGGGCAAGCCGTGTCAACGGCGGGCTTTACGACTTCGGACATGGTCTTTCATACACGACTTTCGCATATTCCGACTTTCGTCTTTCCTCCCCGGAGATTGCCCCGACCGACTCAGTCCGCGTCTCGTTCAAGGTTACGAACACCGGCAAGGTGCGCGGCGACGAGGTCGTCCAGCTCTATGTGGAGGACTGCATCACCTCGCTGACGGCCTACGAGAAGGTTCTGCGCGGCTTCGAGAGGATTTCGCTTGATCCGGGCGAGACGAAGTCCGTCGAGTTCGTCCTGTCTCCGAAAGATTTGTCCCTTCTGGACAGGGACATGAACCGCGTGGTCGAGCCGGGAGATTTCGAGATTATGGTCGGAGCATCCTCGACCGACATCCGCCTGAAGGGCAGGCTCTCGGTAATAGACCCGTCCGCCCCGTCGCGTCCCGCCCGCACACGGCAGTCCGACGACGTGCAGTTCTCCGGATCCGTCACTCTCGGCAAGGGGGAGTTCATGACAATCCCGGCAAAGGGCAGCGTGCGCGGCGTGCGTCTGATACTCAGCGGCGGTTCGGATGCGGAACTCCTTGTCCAGGCGACAAACGGAGGCGGCCAGTTCCTCACGGTTTCCGCCACGAAGCACTGCCTCTCCGGCATGAATGAGCTGACCTTCCCGTCGACCGACGCCTCCGAGTTGAGGATTGTCGTCGAAAAGGGTCACGCGACAGTGGAGAACTTCGACGTCTATTTTGTCAGGTGATTTGCCGCATAGTCACGGAAATGATGTTTTTGTTTGTCGTAATTAACAAAATAGCTATATTTGCCACAAATTTTAATTACGATTAACAAAAAATGGGGGCTATTATTTCTCGTCCGGCATATACAGATGCCATTATCCCATTCATAGGGAAAAACATAATAAAAGTGTTGACCGGACAGCGAAGGGTGGGGAAGAGCTGCATCTTAAGGCAGCTTGGGGATTATATCGGCAAGACCCGTCCGGAAAGCAACTCCATATACATCAACAAGGAGTTCGATGAGTTTATGACCATCCGGACTAATACGGATTTGTCCGAGTATGTTTCCGCTCACATAAAGCCAGGCGTAGAGAATTTTTTGTTTATAGATGAAGTTCAGGATATAGACGGCTTCGAGCACGCTTTGCGCAGTCTTCAGGCACAGGGCGTGTGCGACATATTTATAACCGGCAGCAATGCAACGATGCTTTCCGGCGAACTTTCGACGTATTTGTCGGGAAGATATGTCGAATTCCACATACACAGTCTCTCATATACCGAGTTCCTCACTTTCCATAAAATTCCAGACACGACAGAAAGTTTGCGTAATTATTTGACATTCGGGGGTCTTCCATATTTGTGCAACTTGCCGCTTCAGCGTGATATTGCTTTTGAGTATCTGAAGAATGTATATTCAACCATTATTCTAAAGGATGTCGTCAAGCGTGAGGGGATACGCAATGTTGATTTTCTTGAGACTCTTGCGGTTTATGCGGCAGACAATGTGGGTAATCTATTTTCCGCCAATAATATAAGCCGTTATCTCAAGTCGCAGAGAGTCAACATGTCTCCGCTGCAGGTCATCAATTATCTTAAGGCACTTCAGAATGCGTTTCTCCTGCACAAAGTGCGTAGAATTGATGTGAATGGACTGCAGAAGTTTGAGATAGGAGACAAATATTTCTTTGAAGATCTTGGCCTTCGGAACTGCCATCTGGGATTCAGTCTGCAGAACGACATTCACAAACTGATGGAAAACGCGATATTCCTTCATTTGATACAGAATAAATATGAAGTCTTCACCGGCCAGAATTCTTCGGGTAGGGAGGTTGATTTTGTCGCAAGAAAGGATGACGGGATGATATATGTCCAGTCCTGCTACCTGATGGCGGACGAATCGACAAGAAATCGCGAGTTCGGCAACCTTATGGCAATCAAGAACAATTATCCCAAATATGTCGTGAGCCTCGATGATTGGAAAAGCGGAGGAAATGTCAGCGGTATAAGGATTATCCATCTGAGAGAGTTTCTGGAAAAGGGAGACTTATGACTTTTTTCGCCGCATAGCGAACAAATTTTTTGTTTTTGTTCAAAAAGCATTACCTTTGCAGAAATTCCGTGTGCGTGCACGGAATTTCTGATAAATTGATTGTTCATAAAATGGAGCGTTTTTACGGTCATATCTGCCTTGACTATTCAGGAGGGCTTTATCCGGTTCTCTCCCGCAATATTTCGCGGGGGGGGGGGATACTCCTATAAGCCAGCGTATTACAACGCGTACATCGATGCTTCTTATGAACTAGCACATCATTTCTTACATATCGTTTCTCCGGCGGCATTCCGTCCGGCAGAATCACACGGTGGTAAAGGACAGACTTTACCGCCTTCTTGTCGTGTCCTCCATTGCCTGTAAGAAACGGACTGCCATCGTATAACCATCAAATGCAATATCAAATGAAAATGTTTAACCACATCGCACTGTCCGCGCTTTATTTTCTGCTTCCGATGCTGGATGCCTGCGCGAAGCCGGACAACCCTGCAGGACAGGGAGGAGGCTCCGCCGACGGCATTGAATACTACGGCTTCTCTCCGCGTGTCGCCGACTCCGAAATCTATTCGGTCAAGGCCGACGGACAGGAAATCAAGGTCTTTCCCACCGACGAGCCGCACATTGCCTGGGTCGGGGCGGCGGATGGCGTGTCCGTCAAGTTCGAGGTCCGGCTCAAGAATGGAGTAATCAAAAAAGCCGACGTGAGGCCTTTGGGGAAGAAATATGACTTCAGCATCGCCGGAGGGAAACTAACGCTTGAGCTGAAGCAGTATGACAGGGTGTCGGTGGAGATTAACGGAGACATAGAGAATCCTCTCTTCATATTCGTGAACCCTATTGACGCGGAAAAGCCGTCGAAGAACGACCCTTCGGTCAGGTATTTCGAGGCGGGGAAGATTTATGACGCGGGCGACATAAGGCTCTCGGCTGACTGCCGGGAAGTGTACCTTGAGCCAGGGACTTACGTGAAGGGCAACATCCTCGGCGTGAATGTCCCGGGAGTGAGGATTCACGGCGGCGGTCTTCTCAGTTCGGTGAGGAACAAGGGCAGTTACGACGAGTTCTATCAGACATTCGGCGTCGCTCTCTATGGATGTGAAGACGCGCGTCTTGACGATATTACCAGCGTCTTTGCCGGAGCCGGCTGGAGTTCTCTCTTCGCGAACTGCCACAATTCAGTCATCACCAATTACAAGGCATTGGGACTGAGCGACCCGGATTCCAATTCGGAGAGAACCGTGAACAACGATTCGATGGACATAATCGGCGGGAAGAACGTCCGCGTGTCTAAATGCTTCCTTCGCGGGCACGACGACGCCTACTGCATCAAGTCGCAGAAATTCAAGCTCAAGGGCGCTGTGGATGGAGTCTGGTTTGAGGACCGCATAGGCTGGAACGTTGGGGCCGGAAACACCTTCGAGATTGGCTACGAATGCCAGATTGACATCAAGAACGTGCATTACAAGGACATCTATGCGATTCATTCCGGCACGTCGGGCACGGACATGAGGCGCGCTGCGCTCAGCATCCACAACGGGGCTGCAGGGACTGTCTCCGACGTCACATACGAGAACGCCTACATCGAGGATGCCCAGGAATTCGCCATTTGGCTCGCCTGCCTGTCCCATAACTACAACATCGGCTTTGAGGATGACGGCACCACGCCGCTCAAATACTCTCCGGGCAGGATACGCAACGTTTCATACCGCAACATCCACGTAATGAACGTGCGTTCCAGCAAGGGCGGATGCGTCATCAGAGGCTACGACAAGGAGCACAATGTTTCGGGAATATCGTTCGAGAATTTCGATTACCTCGGGAAGAAAGTGACGTCTATAGAAGATCCTGTGTGGAAGGAGAAGAAGAACTACGACAAGGTGTCGTTCAAATAATTACAAATGTTTAACTATTAACCATCATGATTATGAAAAAATCGATTCGGGGGGGGCAGTCCCTCCTATGCACAGGCTATCAGGCGCCGTCTGTTTCCATGCAGTCCTTCGCCGCTGAGACGGGGTTTGCCCAGAGCGGCAACGGCAACGGAATCAGCAAAATGGAGACATGGAGCGAGTGGGAAAATTAGTGGGAGCGTGTTTTCCCGTGTTTTTTTTATGAATATTATAATTGATAATACTTTGACTGTTATGAAAAAGATTATGTTTGGTATCCTTGCGGTCACGGCTGTTGTCGGCTGCGGGAAGACTGCTGATGTGGTGGATGAGAATCATCAGGAAGAAACGCACGGTGTCGAGATTGTCGCAGATGTTGTCGCGACAAAGACAACGCATACGGACGGCGGCGCCGTCGAGACGGCCTGGAAAAAGGACGATGCCGTCGGGATTTTCTGGTATAAGGGCAGCTCGGCGGCCGAGGCCGGCACGGGCGCGGCGGACAGGCTGGAGAACGGGAAGATTCTTGCGAAGGAGTCCGGTTCGTCCACTTCTTTCGACGCTCCGGAGAACTATCTTGCCGAGAAGGGTACGGACTATCTGACCTATGCCTACTATCCTTATAGCTCTGAGACCGGTACCGACCCTCTTGCGGTGAAATTCACGCTGCCTGCTGCGCAGACCCAGGCCGCTGCCGGCAACCTCGACCACCTTTCCGGAACCGATTTCCTCTATGCTTCGACAACGGCGAAAAACAACGGAACCGGCAAGGTGGACCTGAGTTTCAAACACGCGCTTTCGGTTCTCGCCATAAATCTGACCACCGAGGAGGCGAATCTTGAGGTTTCGGCTCTGCGCGTCAGCCTTGACGGCGAGGGGGAGAAACTCTCCGTGACAGAAGGAAGCGTGAATCTGGCGACCGGAGAACTTGCGCTCACTGCAGGCAGCCCTGAAATCAGCCTCACAGTCACTTCACCGGCTCTCCTCTCTTCGGAGGCTTCGACTTTCTACATGATGATAACTCCGGGCCATGCCGGCAGGACCGTCAGCGTCTATGCTACGATTGGCAGAAAGGAAGAGCTGGTCGGTTCGAAGACAATACCGGCTGACGGCACCGGCATTCCTGCGGGTGCGAAGGCCGAGATGGAGTTCAAGATTAGCCATTCGGCGGTGTTCGCTGACTTTGAGGATGGTTCATTCAGCGCTTTCCAAAAAGGCGGCTCCACCCTGTCCGTGGTCGACAATCCGAGTGGCATGGGAAAGGTTCTGAAGGCTGAAGTTGATCCGAAATCTACGAATGCGTCCGGATACTTCACCATTCTGAGGGAAGCGATCGTTGCTCAGGGCATCGACCCGTCTGAATACAAGGGCATAAGAGTTCAGTATTTGTGGAAAGGCACGGTGCAGCTGGTGCCTCGAATAGATGTCGGAAGCACAAAGCAGTTGCCGGATAATTCGGCTGACATTTCATTGAATGGGGAATGGCAGACATTGGAATATGAAATAAATTTCCCTAAGCCTGACGGCAACCAGAAAGGCAATCGTACGTTCCGTCCGTTCATGACTCTGGACGGCCAAAACTACAATCCTGCCAGCATGAAGGAAGAGAACAGGGTATGTGAGATGTACTTCGATAACTTCACACTTTACAAATGATGCGGCGAACACTCATCAGGATTCTTTCAGGACTTGCGGCGCTCCTGTTGCCGCTGGTCCTGAGTTCCGTTGCGGCAGCCGATGAAAGGGACGGTGCCACGAGGAACGTCACCGGCACTGTCGTTGACGGTTTCGGGACTCCGGTAATCGGGGCAGGTGTGGTTCTTGAGGGCGCGAAGGGCTCCGGCACCGTGACGGACATAGACGGAAAGTTCAGTCTTGAAGTTCCGGAAAAGGGCCGCCTCGTCATTTCATGCATCGGATTCGAGACTCTTTATGTGCCTCTTTCCGCTTCCCTGAGCAACTACTCCATTGTCCTGCACGAGGACTCCATCCTTCTGGATGACGTGGTCGTGGTGGGATACGGTGTCCAGAAGAAGGAAAGCATCGTCGGGGCCATCTCGCAGGTCGGGGGAGAGACTCTCGTCAATTCGGGGCTCTCGAACATCACCAATGCCATGGCCGGCAAGCTGTCGGGAGTCACGACGCTCCAGTCCTCCGGGCAGCCTGGGCAGGACGACGCCGAAATCGTAATCCGCGGAGTGTCAAGCTTCAACAATTCCAGCCCGCTTGTCCTCGTTGACGGAATCGAGCGCGACTTCGCCTCCATAGACCCGAACGAGGTGGAGAACATCTCCGTCCTGAAGGACGCCTCCGCCACGGCCGTGTTCGGAGCGAAGGGCGCGAACGGAGTCATAATCGTCACCACGAAGAGCGGAAAGGAGGGACGGCCGAAGATGGACATAACCGTCTCGCAGGGCTTCGCCTCTCCGATAAACACTCCGGAGCATATAGACTCCTACACCACGATGTCCCTGCTCAACGTGGCGCGGATGAACGAACAGCAGTTCGAGGCGCTTTCTTCACAGGAGGTCCTTGAAGAGTACAGGAATCCGTCCTCCGCCCTGAACGCGCTCCGCTATCCTGATGTCGACTGGCTCAAGGAAATGACCAGGCCGTTCGCCTCCACGACCAACGCCAACTTCAACATAAGCGGCGGAACCAGGTTCGTCAAGTATTTCGCTTCTGTCGGCTACACGAACGAAGGCTCGATTTTCCGTAGCTTCAGGGACGACAAGGTGGACAGCGGCTACAAGTACAACAGGTTCAACTTCAGGACCAACGTTGATTTCAACGTCACGCGGAGCACCAAGGTATCCTTCAAGCTCGGAGGCAACGTCGGCATCAAGAACAAGCCCCAACCTCAGGGAGGGGACGACGAGATGTGGCTGGCCGTCTTCGGCGCGAGCACCGCGAAATACCCTATGTACTACCCTTCTTGGGTGCTTAAGGAGGTGCCCGACACGGACTACCCGGACGCTTCCGAGGACCGTCTGCTGAGCGAGGCCGACCAGAGCACCTACAACCCTTACTACCAGATGATGAAGGGCAGCTTCATCCAGCTGACCGACACGAAACTCTTCTCGGACATCATCGTGAACCAGAAGCTCGACTTCATAACCCGGGGACTGTCCGTCCAGGCAAAGGTCTCTCTGAGCTCCTACTACAAGTACACTACGCTCAAGACCGAGTACAACAGGCCGAGCTATGTGCTGGACTTCAGCAAGATAGGCACGTCCGAGAATCCATGGAGGCGGACTGGGGATGACGGCTATGCCTACACCGAGCCGCCGATGTACACCAACGCCGGAAACGAGCTTCAGGGCGGCTACTATATGGACCTCTACTATGACTTTTCGGTCAACTACGACCGCACCTTCGGGAACCACGGCGTCACCGGGCTTTTCCTCTTCAATAGGCAGGAACAGGCCAAGGGCACCTCGTTCCCCTACTACAACGAGGCTCTTGTGGCGCGTGCCACCTACGATTATGCGCACAAGTACCTTGTCGAGTTCAACATGGGCTACACCGGCTCCGAGCGATTCGCCCCGAGCAATCGTTTCGGATTCTTCCCGTCGGGGGCGGTCGGCTGGGTGATGTCGCAGGAAAAATTCATGGAGCCGCTGAAGCCGTGGCTGAGTAAGCTCAAGTTCCGCTTCTCCATGGGACTGGTCGGAAATGACTATGCAAACAACAGGTGGCTCTACATCAGCGAGTACTCTAAAGACAGCAGCGGGCACATCGTGGAGGACAAGTCCGCCAACCTCTCCGCGCAGTGGGAGCAGGCGTTCAAGAAGGATCTCGGCATAGAGATGGGCTTCTTTGGCAACGACCTCACCCTGAACATCGACCTGTTCGACGAATACAGGGACAAGATGCTTATTTCGGTCGACAACAACACCCCTATCTGGCTCGGGACATCTTCCAAGGAGCTCAACAAGGGCGCAATCAAGAAGCACGGCATTGAGGTTGAGGCAAATTACAGCCACAGGTTCGGAAGAGACTGGACCTTCAGCGTCGGGGGCAATTTCTCCTACAGCGACAACCGTGTCGTCTATGCGGATGACGCCCCGTTCTCCCTTGAGCACCAGCGTGCCGCGGGTGCGCCGATCGGAACCCCGACCGGCGGATTATATCTCGCGGACAGCGGTTTCCTGACTTCCGTGGATGACATCCACAGCAGTTTCCTTCCCGTCACCATGGACAAGGTCATCATCGGTGACTACAAGTTCATCGACTACACCGCCGACGGTGTCATCGACTCCGATGACAAGGGGCGTATCCGGGGCTCTGTCTACCCGCCGGTCTCGTTCGCCTTCAACACCGGGTTCTCATGGAAGGGGCTTGAATTTAGGATGCTCCTGCACGGCTATGCCGGCAAATGGGTGAACTACAATCAGATTTATGAGTATGAGTTCTTTAAGGGCAACTACAGCATCCACAAGTCTTCGCTTGACTACTGGTCGCCGGCGAATCCGTCCGGAAACCACGCCGCGCTCCACTACACGGCGTCACAGATTCCGAACCTCCAGTGGACAGGCTACGCCGAGACCATAGACGGAGGCGGATACGGGGCGAAGATTGAGGGCAAATCATGGCGCAGGTCGGACTATGTCAGGCTGAAGGAAGTCACCCTGAGTTACACATGGAACGGGCAGAACTTCACAAGGAGGACAGGAATGCAGGCCATCAGGGCGTATGTCACCGGAAACAACCTCCTCACATTCACCGACCTGCTTGAGGGCGACCCGGAGAGCAAGAACCTCGTGTGGGGAAGTTATCCTTACATGAGGACTGTCAGGATAGGGCTTCAGCTCACTTTTTAAACTTAGAAAATGATGAGAAAGATTTTAGGAAAATTGCTCGTGTCCGCGGCTCTGGTCTCCATGGCCTCGGCGGTGACTTCCTGTCTGAACGCATATCTCGACAGGTCTCCGGATTCGGGACTCTCCGAGGAGAAGGTCTTCTCCAAATACCAGAACTTCAAGAGCTTCTTTTACGCGGCCTACTCCGGCACGGATTCCAAGTTGACCGCCTTCCACCCGCTCACGTTCGCGTTCAATAACCAGAAGTTCACTTTCGAAGGAATTACCGACATGTGCGACATGGCGCGTCTGACTCAGTCCCAGACGATAAAGATGGGCGGCGGACAGAACGCTATCGGGGTTGTCGGCTACAACAAGGGCGTTGCCGGCAAGGAAGCGGCGAAGGTCACATACGCGTGGAAGATAATCCGCATCTGCAACATGACCATCGAGAAGATAGATATGCTTCAGGACGCTACGGAGCAGCAGAAGGAAGACCTGCTCGGACAGGCCTATTTCGTGCGCGCCTATGTCAATTTCGAGATATTCCGGCTTTACGGAGCCGTTCCTTATGTTGACAAGGTTCTCGGGGCGGATGACGAATGGGATCTGCCGGCTCTCGGCGAGAAGGAATTCCTCTACAGGGTAGCCGATGACTTTCAGACGGCAGCGGGACACTTCGAGAAGGCCGGCCTGATGCGCCGCGACCCCGTTTCCGGAGCCGGACACCTCGCCGCGCCCGATCAGGACAAGCCGAACGGCGTGGCCGCGCTGGCGATGAGGGGACGCGCCCTTCTGTATGCCGCGAGCCCGCTGAACAATCCGGACAATGACAGGACTATATGGGAAGAGGCCGCCGTAGCCAACATGGAGGCGATCACCGCTGCCCTGGACAACGGCTTCCGGCTGCTGTCTCTGGACGAATATTCAAGGAACTTCAACGGAACGACCTACTCCGACGAGCAGCTTTGGGGCTATTCCGCCGGAACGATGCAGTTCAGGAACAACAAGCTTCAGGCCTTTGTAGGCTATGTCTTTTCGAAGGATGCCTACAGCTCGGCCCAGTGCCCGACGCAGAATTTCGTGGACAAGTTCGAGACCCGCGATGGCTATGCCCTCAACACCGAGGAGCGCCGCCGTGTCGCGGAGGCAGCCGGCTCATACGCCGAGCAGAACCCGTTCATGAACCGGGACCCGAGGTTCGACATCACCGTGGTCTATAACCAGAAGGACATCAGCGCGGGAGGATACGGAAAGGCTTCCCTCTATGTCAATGAGGACGGAAGCCTGCCTTCGGGTTCGCTCCTGCAGAAGAAGACCGGCTCTTCCGACGGAGTCACGGAAACCTACTACTATGAGTGCAAGCGAATCGGCGGCCCGTATCAGATGACTCAGACCATAACGCTCACAGACCCGATAATCCGTCTTGGCGAGCTTTACCTGAATTATGCGGAGGCGGCGTTCGAGGCGTACGGCGGCCCAGATGGAAAAGCACCGGGAGCGAGCCTCACTTCGGTCGGGGCCCTGAATGTCATACGGAAGAGGGCGGAGATGCCGGATGTCCGGACGGAGTATCTTGCGAGCGCGGAGACATACCGCGAAAGGATAAAGAACGAACGGACCATTGAGCTCTGTTTCGAGGGGTATCACTACTACTGTGACATTCGCAGGTGGAAGGACGCTCCGGAAATAGGCCGGAGCACGCTCTATGGAATGAGGGCGACGAAATTGAATCTGGGCTATGACGCGGCCAAATATCCTACCGGATTCCGGTATGACCGTTTCGAGCTTGCGGCAAACAGGCAGATTTCCTGGAAGAATGACGGGATGTACTACATTCAGTTCCGTAACAGCGATTTGGTCAAGATGAAGAATTATACGCCAAAGATGGCGTGGTAACACAATGTTTGATACGATGAAACAGCATAAGATAAAAGTCGCGGCTGTCCGCCTTGCCGTGTTTCTTCTCGGTGTCGCGGCCATCTTCCTCAGCGGAGGTCTTCAGGCTCTTGCGCAGTCGGGGAAGGGTTCCGGCAAGAATGTCAATGTGTCGGTGCGGATAGTTGATGAAGATGGCAACGCGGTGCCGTTCGCGGAGGTTTCCGTGGGCGAGGGTACCTTGCGCGAGAGCGCTGATGCCGATGGACGTGTCAGGTTCACCGCCGATGCGAGGGACCGTGTGACCGTGTCCTGCGAGGGATATTCTTCGGTCGAGGCTCTCGTTGAGGCCCTTGCGGATTCCGACACCGTGACACTGCTTGGAAAGGAACTTTATGAGGATGTCATTCCTCTTCCGTACATGGAACTTGCGCGGCGGCATTCCCTCGGAAACACCGTCGTCATCAAGGGCGAGGATCTTCAGAAATGGTCTTCCACCGACATCAGGAACGCCCTGACGGCAATCGCACCGGGAGTGGAGGTGACGGAGAACTCCGGAAGTCCGGGCGTCACCCCGCTTGAGAATGCGGGAAGATACGGGGCTTCGTGGAGAGTTACCCCGACCGTGAGGGGACGCAGGATGATATATATGGTCGATGACGTGCCCGTGTCAATAAGTGAGACCCCGCTTGACCCGCAGCAGATTGAGTCAATCACAATCGTGCGCGATGTGATGGAAAAGACGCTCTACGGCGCTTCGGGGGCCGACGGCATCGTCTATATCAGGACGAAGAGGGGAAAGCCCAACAGCCGTTATCTCAGCGTTTATGGGGAGGGCGGCGTGAACATCGTTGACCGGATGCCGGAATTTGTCGGCGGCGAGGACTATGCCCGCCTCAACAACACGGCTCGTACCAACAGCGGCATGGACCCTCTCTACACTCAGTACGACATTGAGGAATATGGGAAGAAGAATCCTCTCGACCTGTTCCACCCTAACGTGGACTTCAGGAACATGATGCTGAAGAATGTCATGTCCTACCGTAAGGCCGGAATATACTCCGGAGGTGGGAACGACTATGTCAGCTACTATGCCAGCCTCGGCTACGCCGGTGAAGACGACATCTATAAGATTGGCCCGACGGCGGACTATAACCGCGTGAACATCAGCGCGAACCTCGATGTGAAGGTTCACAAGTATATCACCGCGAAATTCGGCATAATCTCCACGATGGGAATCAGACGCTCTCCGAACTATGGATATAATTCCAACTATTCCAGCGAGGACGAGTCGTCCAACACTACTCTCGGAGTTACGGAGCTCCCGGATGTGCTCGGCGACATAAACAGCATCCCGGCGATAGCCTTCCCGATTTATGCGGACAATTCCCCGGAGCTTGAGTTCCCGTGGTATGCCGTATCTTCCATTTATAGGCAGAACCCAGTGGCGAACATCCTTGAGAACGGCTCCTACACGGAGACCGTCAGGAAGGGACTCATGAACGTGGGGCTCAACATTGACCTGTCGTTCATCACAAAGGGTCTCAAGTCGGTGACTTACGGGGCCTACGACGCGACCAATCTCGTCCGTATAGGAACGGCCGAGGACTACGCGGCCTACATTCTGACTCCCGACGTCGAGGACGGGGAGAAAATTATGAGGCCGGTCAAGAGCGGTAGCCACAGTGTCAAGGAAATGCCGGACAAGACAAGGCTCTTGGACTATTTCTCCAATAGGCTTTACCTCGTGCAGAAATTCTCTTATGACCGCAAGTTCGGGAAGCATTCCGTTAACGCCGGACTGAACTACATGATAACCAAGCGTTCACAGAAGTTCATCACCGAGCACCGCCGCGAGATGAATTTCGGCTTCAGCGCCGGCTATGTCTATGACGACCGCTTCATTGTGCAGACTGCCATGAACGAGCACGGCACCTATTCCCTGCGGAACAACAGGTGGGCCTTCTCCCCATCTGCTGGAATAGGCTGGGTGATGTCCAATGAAAAGTGGATGCGGGGAGCCACCGGAGTCGATTTCCTGAAATTCAGGGTTCAGGGCGGTCTGCTGCACTGCGACAGCGCGACTTCCGCCAACCGTGATGTGGAGAACTATGCCTGGAACGCTTCCGGTCAGAAGTTCGGCCCGCATCCCAACAACCAGTGGTTCGGAAGCACGTCGAGCGAGAGCGTCAACCGCACTTACATCTCGATGCTTGGCAACCCGAACCTCCGCCTTGAGAGGAGGTACGAAATGACGGCGGGAGTTGACGCCCTGTTTCTCGACAGGCGGCTTTCGGCCTCGCTGAACTACTGGAGGACACTTTCGGACGGCGCTCCTTCTCAGGTGACCAACGTCATCCCCCTGTATGCCGGAGTCTCGTCAGGGGCGTTCTGGATGAACTACAACAAGACGAGCTTTCAGGGATATGAGATAGCCCTCGGATGGAAGGACTCCGTGGGCAAGTCATTTTCTTATTCCATTGACGGCTGGGCATCCGGGCAGTTCTCAAGGATTCTGCGCATTGACGAGCTGAACTACAGCGAGGCCTACCGTTCCAAGGTCGGCTATCCTTCCACCGCGATATGGGGCTACCGCTGCCTTGGACAGTTCGCTACGGACGCGGAGACGCTGGAGATCCCGCAACTTTTCGACGAGAGCCTCCGTGCCGGCGACCTGAAATACCAGGACATGAACGGCGACGGTCGCATTGACGCCAATGACATCTGCGCCATAGGGGACAGCAATCCGAAGCTTGTCTATGGAATCAGCGTCAGGCTGAAATATAGGGACTTCGACCTCTTTCTTTCCGGCACGGGCCGGGCCTTCTGCGACCTTGCCCTGACGAACGGGTATTTCTGGAACGGATGGGGCGACGGCAATTATTCAAAATATACTCTTGAGCACGCCGGCGATGCCTCTCATCCGCGCCTTACCTACAATAAGGTGAACAACAACTACCAGCTTTCGGACTGGTGGCTCACCGACGGGAGTTTCTTCAAGCTTCAGGCGGCGGAGTTCGGCTACGAGCTTCCGGTGAAGCGGCTGAACATCACGCGGGGAATCCGCGGACTGAGGATTTATCTGCGCGGGAACAACCTTCTTACCCTTTCCGGAGTGAAGGACGTTGATCCGGAGGCGCTCAGTTCCGGTCTCACCGACTATCCTCTGATGAGGACCGTCGTGGGAGGAATAAACATCACGTTCTAAAAAAAGCGACAAGATGAAACAACAAATCCATATAATAATCGCCGGCGCCGCCGCTCTGGCACTGACGGCTTCCTGCGGCTTCCTTGACCCCTACCCGAGCGCAATCCGTTCGGAGGACTATGTTCTTGAGAACGCCGTGACCATGCAGGGGCTTGTCGATCAGTGCTATGAATATATGCCGAAGAGCTATGACAACAACGAGGGAGCCTATCTCGACTGCCTTACGGACAATGCCGTCATGACCTCGCGGACCGATGTTATAAGCCGCATGGCCATAGGAATTGCAAGCCCCGCCAGCGACCCTTTCCAGACCTACTGGGATAGGGACTACAAGGGCATCTACAACGTGAACCTGTTTCTGAAGGACGACAATGGCCGCAAAATCCGCTATATGCTCAACGAGCATTATGACGAGCTGCTCAGGAACAGGCTCTGGGGCGAGGCGCACGCGCTCCGGGCATGGTTCTACTATGACCTGCTGATGAAGTTCGGCGGGCGCGGTACTGACGGTAAGCTGCTGGGCGTTCCCCTGATTCTGGAGCCGGTCAATCTTCAGGAAATGACTCCTGAGGAACTTGCGGGCATGGAAATCAGCAGGGCGTCATACGACGAGTGCGTGGAGCAGATTCTGAAGGATTGCGACGAGGCCATCAGTTATCTTCCCAAGGCTCATCGGGATTTTCTTGTGACGAATGCCGACGACCTCAGGATTCTCGGGTCGAGGTGCTACGGCAGGCTCGACGGAATGACCATGACGGCTCTGAAGTCCCTTCTCTACCTGACATGGGCGAGTCCGCGCTTCAACCCGGGCAACGACCTGTCGCGCTGGGAGAAGGCTGCGGAATATGCCAAGGAAGTGATTGATTTCAAGAAGGATGTCGATGGTGGCGTGAGCGGGGGTTTCAGTGTCTCTCGTGCAGTTGACTGGTTCGATCCCAATGATCCGTCCATCATCTACGCCTCAAGATACATCAGTTCCAGCGAGGCGATGGAGAAGATGTTCTATCCGGCGGGATTTCAGGGCAAAGGGACCATGGGCGCGACTCAGGACCTGGTCGATGCCTTCGGAATGGCGGACGGCTACCCGCTCGGGCAGTCTCCGACGTATGAGTACGACCCGAAGAATCCCTACGCGAACCGTGATCCCCGGTTCTACAGCACAATTTTCTACAACGGACGGACGATAGAGACTGGAGCGGTCAGCCCGAAGAAGAAATACACTTTTGAGAACTGGTCGAACGGGGGCAAGGACGCGGCGCAGGCTAGCTCCGGGAACTCGCTCACCAATTATCACATCAAGAAGTTTGTCTATAGCGGGCTCAACTGGACGGAAAGTTCTGTGAACAGGATGCCGCGCAGCAAATATTTCATACGCTGGGCTCATGTCGTCCTCGCGTTCGCCGAGGCTGCCAACAGGGCGGTCGGCCCGACCGGGAAGATTGACGGGCTTTCGGCGAAGGAGGCCATTTCCTGGCTCAGGAGCCGGCCGACCTGCGATGGGGCGGAAGGCATAGTTTCCGACCCCTACCTTGAAGAGATTTCCCTCGCGGGCACTGAGGCCTTCGACAGGTTCCTCCGTAATGAACGGCGGATTGAGACCTGTTTCGAGGGAATGCGTTTCTTCGATCTGAGGCGCTGGTCCACCACGCTCGGCTCCCTGAACGTGGATGTCCACGGGGCGGAGATTCTCAGAATAGGGGAGGGCGATTACGAATATGACCTGAATCACGTCGTGGAGACGCGCTCCTTCCGTTCCGCATATCTTCCGATTCCATATAAGGAAATGCTGAATGTCAGCGGCCTGGTTCAGAACGAGGGCTGGGAAAGCTGGCAATAACATCTGAATGACAACATACAATGAAAAAGAGAACTTTACTGATTATCGGAGCGTCGCTGCTGTCGCTGACCTCCTGCTATGAGGATTACATATCGGACTCCAAGTCTCAGGGAGTGGGTTTCGCGAACAGGACTGACGTCAGGTCCGTCGTGGTGGGTGAGGGACTGGAGTTTTCCACGGCCGTAGCCCTCGCGGGCGTAATCTCCAACGGCGCGGACAGGACCATAGACTATTCCGTTGATGCGTCTTTAGCGAACGGGGAGACGCTGGCCGCGATGAAGATAAATTCGCTCACCTATATATCCTCTCTTGCAAAGCCGCTTACGGAACTCACCGCCCTTCCGTCGGAGGAATACACGCTTGTGAATGAGGGCGGACGGGAAGGCTGCACGGTCATCCGGAAAGGAACTCACTCCGGGAAAATTACCGTAAGGATTGACTCTGCCGCCTACTTCGCCGGTTCCGCAAGCCTGTCGCCACGCTTTGTCATCCCTCTGAAAATCACGGACGGCAACGGCCTTGGGGTGATTGAGGGGTATGAGACCACGGTCATAGGCGTGCGCTATGAGAATATGCTGTTCGGAAACTGGTGGCACGGCGGCAAGGCCGTTGTCAAGGACTGGACCGGCAAAGTGGTGGAGGAAATATCCTACAAAACAGAAATCCCGCAGTCAAACAACAAAGTCTGGACTCTGACGACGGTGGAGCCGCATTCTCTGACCGCAAATGCCGTTGCCGACGCACTCAACACCACCGCCGCGCAGATGAAGCTGACGCTGGAGGAGAACGGCGCGGTGACGATCTCTTCCGTGCCGGGTGCGGATTATGTCGTTGAACCGGACGGAGAGAGCAGCTACAACAAAGCCCGCCTTCTGCAGGACAGGAAGATTTATCTGAAATACAAGTTCGCTAAAGACGGGAACATCTGGCACGCCACGGACACGCTGACTTTCCGCAACAGGATACGCGACGGGGTGAACGAGTGGCAGGATGAGAATCAGGAGAAATACAACTAAAACAGAATTGAATTGATATGAAACTCAATATTATGACTGCTGTCGCCGCGACGGCGCTGCTCCTGTGGCAGTGCGGCCCTCAGGCGGAGCCCCTTCATCATACGGAGCCGCAGGTCAGATTCCAGACCGAGGCCGAGTCTCTGACCGCTTCGGTCGGCGAACCGATTTCTCTGAAGGCCGAGCCTGTGAGCGGCGACAGGCTCACGATAGGGTGGTATGTTGACGGCGTGCTCGAATCCTCGTCCGATGAGTTAACGTTCACCTTCACGGAGCCGGGCGAGCATGAGGTGACATACAGGGCGTCAAACGGAGCCGGGGCGGTGGAAAAGAAATATGCCGTCACGGTGAGCGACATCCTCGAAATGCATCTTTCCGTCGGCGATTCCTCGGAAGTGACCAGAGTGGAGGAGAGCACGATGAAATTCTACGCCATAGTTGACAGGGGCTCGGATGTGGAGCATTCATGGTCGGTTGATGGCGTCAAGGCGTGCGACAAGGCTTTTTTCGGAACATATTTCATCAAGGGCACAGCTGACCGCACGGTTCTGTACGAAGGCCGCAACTCAGCAGGCTCGTTCAGCAAGTCTTTCGTGGTCAAGGTCTCCGAGCGTCCGCTTGCCATACGGTTTTCCATCACCTCACCGACTCTCGCCTACACCAAGGGTGATGTCCTGAAGATTTCCGCCGAAATAATCTATGGAGGGACCGGCGCGGTCCACAAATGGATCCTCGGCTCGAAGGAGGTGTCCGACAAGGCTGAACTCTCGTATGTCCTGACTGAGCCGGGAACATTCGATCTCAGGTACGAGTGCGTCAACGGCAAGGGCGAGAAAGTTGAGCAGTCTTGGACTGTCAATGTATCCGACCGTCCGGAGGTTGTGTTCGCTGACTTTGAGGGCGGCCTGAAGGTTATGTTCAAGGAGGGCGGCGGAGGCTCCGTACTTTCCATTGTGGATAATCCTAACCCATCGGACCTCAACCCGAGCTCAAAGGTTCTCAAGGCCGAGGCCCCGCTGTCGAAGAGCACGTCCGGATATTTCACGATTCTGCGTGCCGAGATAGAAAAGATGGGCATCAACCTGTCCGAATACAAGGGCATCAGGGTCAAGTTCCTGTGGCTGGGAAGGACTCAACTATGGCCGAGGATGGACATAGGGACGAAGAACCTGCCTAAGGGCGAGATTCTCTTCAACGGCGACTGGGAGACGCTGGAGTACGACATAGACTTCAGCACCCTCAAGAAGGATCCGCAGCCGCGCCCGTTCCTCACAAAGGACGGCAAGAACATCAACACCACCGTGATGGGCACCCGTGTGATGTATTTCGACGATTTCACACTCTATAAGAAGTAAACGACTTATTATAACCCGTAAATATTTGATATGAAGAATCATAATCCCTTCATCGGCGCAGTCTCGGCTGCCGCGCTTGTGGCCTCAGTCTCCGCACTGCTCGTCTCGTCGGAGCCGGCCCGCGCATCGGAGCCCTCTGTGGGCGTCGCACCCCAGATAGTAAATGTTCAGTCACGTTCCACATATTCTCTGGACGGGCTCTGGAAGACGATAGTTGACCCTTACGAAAATGGCTATTACGACTATCGCAGAATGCCGTTGAAAGACGAGAGTTCCTATTTCGCCGACAAGGACTTCAACGCGGACAGGACGAAACTGTACGAGTACAATTTCAACACAGACCGCACCCTGCTCGTTCCTGGGGACTGGAATACCCAGCGCGACGAACTCTACTATTACGAGGGAACTGTCTGGTACAGAAACCGTTTCCGGTATTCTCCGAAAGAGGGCAGGAGAACGTTTCTCTATTTCGGCGCGGCCAACTATGAGGCAATCGTGGGACTGAACGGCAAGAAACTCGGCCGTCATGTCGGAGGCTTCACCCCGTTCAATTTCGAGGTCACGGGCAAACTGCTTGACGGGGAGAACTCTCTTGTGGTCAAGGTGGATAACAAGAGGTTGCCCGAGGGCGTGCCTACCATCAATTCCGACTGGTGGAACTATGGTGGGCTGACGCGCAGCGTGATGATTGTCGAGACTCCGATGACATTCATCCGTGACTATAGCCTCGGCCTGTCCGGCGGCTCCTTCAAAGAAGCCTCCGGCTGGGTTCAGCTGGACGGGGAGAAGGTCGAGCAGGATGTCGTGATAGAGATTCCGGAACTCAAGGTGAGCAGGAAGGTTCGCACCGACTCGAACGGCTATGCCTCCTTCTCCTTCAAGTTCGCGCCGGAGCTGTGGTCTCCGGAAAATCCCAAGCTGTATGACGTCACCTTCAGGGCGGAGACCGACTCTGTCAGGGACAGAATCGGGTTCAGAACCATATCCACACGCGGCACAGACATACTTCTGAACGGCAAGAAGGTCTTCTGCCGGGGCGTGTCCATACACGAGGAGGCTCCGTACGGAAAGAGCGGCAGGGCATATTCGGAAGAGCAGGCCCGCATACTTCTGGGCTGGGCAAAGGAGATGGGCTGCAACTTCGTGCGGCTTGCCCATTATCCGCACAACGAGGCCATGGTCCGCGCTGCCGAGGAGATGGGGCTTATGGTGTGGTCGGAGATTCCGGTCTATTGGACAATCCAGTGGGAGAATCCTGAGACATACGCCAATGCCGAGGCACAGCTTGTCGATATGATTACCCGCGACAAGAACCGCGCCTGTGTGGTGATATGGTCCGTAGCCAACGAGACTCCTCACGGGGATGCGCGCCTGAAGTTCCTCGGTTCTCTGATTGCAAAGGCACGCGAGATGGATTCGACGAGGCTTGTGAGCGCCGCCATGGAGAAATCATACTTGGCGAAAGACCTGCTGACAGTCAAGGACGACCTTGCCTCTCTGGTGGACCTGATAAGTTTCAATCAGTATGTCGGTTGGTATGACGGCACGTCGGAGAAATGTGACCGCGTGAACTGGACGTTTGACATAAAGAAGCCGGTGTTCATCTCCGAGTTCGGAGGCGGCGCGGTATATGGCCGTCACGGTGATGTGCACGAGCGGTTTACTGAAGAGTATATGGAGGATATGTACCGCCGCAGCGTGAATATGCTGGACCGCATGCCGGGTCTTGCGGGCACCACGCCTTGGGTCCTCAAGGACTTCCGCTCCCCGCGCCGGCAGATGGTCGATATTCAGGACGACTTTAACCGCAAGGGGCTAGTGTCCGACCAGGGTGGGAAGAAGAAGGCGTTCTATGTTATGCAGGAGTGGTATGGCCACAAAGCCGCGGAATAATGTCGTCCGGCCTCCCGGCTCATCGTTTTTCAGGCAGATGGATGTAATGGGTTTCTGCAATTTTTGAAAATATCTCCGTGTACGTGCACGGGGATATTGTTTTATTTATTATTTTTGCAGGTCGTAGTGTCTCGCGTTATTGACGGACATACCCGCCGTTTCGGCAAATTGTTGATTCTATATAAATTATAATGATATGGCAAAATACAATAAGATTCAGGTAATCTCGGCCGCGGTTTCGACTGGGCTGGTGCCTGTGTTCTACAATCCGTGCGCGGAGACTTCAAAGAAGGTTCTCAAGGCGTGCTATGACGGAGGCATCCGTGTGTTCGAGTTTACGAACAGGGGCGACTTCGCCCACGAGGTGTTCTCTGAATTGGTGAAATACGCAAATGCGGAGCTTCCGGGAATGATTCTCGGAGCCGGTTCGGTCATAGATGCCCCAACGGCGGCACTCTATATTCAGGAAGGCGCAAATTTCATCGTGGGCCCGCTCTTCAACCCGGCAGTCGCTCCGGTCTGCAACCGCCGCTGCGTCCCTTACATCCCCGGATGCGGTTCGGCGACCGAAATCGGAATGGCTCAGGAGGCGGGCTGCGACATCTGCAAGGCCTTCCCCGGTGATGTCCTTGGCCCCGCATTCGTGAAGGGCGTCAAGGCTCCGATGCCGTGGACTCAGATTCTCGTGACCGGCGGCGTGAAGCCCGAGGAGGAAAACCTCAAGGCCTGGTTCAAGGCCGGCGCGTCCTGCGTGGGAATGGGCAGCAATCTCTTCCCAAAGGATGTCATCAAGGCAGGCGACTGGGCAATAATTACAAAACTCTGTGCCGACTCTCTGAAAATCATCGCTGACGTTCGTCAGTAGCAATCGTGGCACGGGACAAGAAAGCGCCCCGTGCCGCGTTTTTTACAAAACATAGAGACGTGAAAAGATGACTCTGGTCGTTTTTTCATGTTACATAACGCATAAAACTATGGCCAACAAGGACAAAATGACCAATTTCCGGTGGGTAATCTGCGCGATGCTCTTTCTCGCGACCACCGTCAACTACCTCGACCGTCAGGTGCTCTCCCTCACATGGGACGAGTTCATAAAGCCGGAGTTCCATTGGGACGAATCCCACTACGGGACGATAACATCCATATTTTCAATAGTATATGCTCTGTGTATGCTCTTTGCCGGACGATTCATCGACTGGATGGGCACGAAGAAGGGCTACCTCTGGGCCATAGGCGTGTGGTCTGCCGGTGCGTGCCTCCATGCCCTCTGCGGCATGGTCACGGAGAGCGTCGTGGGGCTGCACAGCGCGGCGGAACTCGTGCAGGCTACGGGAGACGTGGCGGTGCTGATTTCGACCGTGAGCATGTACTGCTTCCTTGTTGCCCGCAGCGTGCTCGCGCTCGGTGAGGCCGGCAATTTCCCTGCGGCAATCAAGACCACCGCGGAGTATTTCCCGAAGAAAGACCGTGCATTCGCTACTTCAATCTTCAATGCCGGCGCGTCCATCGGTGCCCTCATAGCCCCGCTCACGATTCCTCTGCTCGCGAAGGCCTGCGGCTGGGAGATGGCTTTCATCATCATCGGAGTCCTGGGCTTCATCTGGATGGGGATCTGGGTCTTTGTCTATGAAAAACCGGAGAAGTCGAAGTTCGTGAATGTCGCAGAGCTTGAGTATATCGAGCAGGACAAGTTCATTGAAACAGAACCTGTGGCGGTGGTCGATACCGTCGTGGAGGCGACTTCGGAAGATGTCGTCACCGAGAAAATCGAATCCGTCGTGGAAGTGGAAAAACCGGTGCCGCAGGATTCCGCGAAGAAAATCACCATCTGGCAGGCGCTGAAGTACCGTCAGACCTGGGCGGTCATCTCCGGACGCTTTATGGCCGATGGCGTGTGGTGGTTCTTCCTCTTCTGGACCCCGTCCTACCTCAACACTCAGTTCGGCATCAAGACCACCGAACCTCTCGGCATGGCTCTGATTTTCACCCTCTACGCCATCACGATGCTCTCCATCGTCGGCGGCAAGCTCCCGACCCTTTTCATCAACAAAGCGATGAGCCGAGGCGGCAAGTTCGACCCTTATGCAGCGCGTATGAAGGCCATGCTGATTTTCGCGATATTCCCGGTAAGCGTGCTCCTCGCGCAGCCCCTCGGCACCATATCCCCGTGGTTCCCGACAATCCTCATCGGCATCGGCTGCGCGGCGCACCAGTCCTGGTCCGCGAATGTCTATACGACCGTCAGCGACATGTTTCCTAAATCCGCAGTCGCCACAGTCACCGGCATCGGTGGCATGGCGGGCGGCATGAGTTCGATGATTATGCAGAAGTCCGCCGGCGAACTCTTCGTTTGGTCGGACAAGGTCGGCCTCCAGTTCCTCGGCTTCGAGGGCAAGTCCGCCGGCTACTTCATAGTCTTCTGCGTCTGCGCCTTCGCCTACCTAGTCGGCTGGTTCCTCATGAAGGCCTTCGTCCCCCGCTACAAGGTCGTTGAGGTCGAGTAATCCGGCAACAGCCACTTCCAGACGGGGACGACATGTATGACCTTTCCTGAAATTTCAAGCGTCTTCTCTTCATCACGGGTGATTATGAGCAGAGTTTCGCTCTCCAGGACAGACGTTGCCTTTAGCAGCGATGTCGTCTCCCTCACGAATGTGTCACTGTCGGAGAGAGAATAGCACACCTGTACGGCAAGCTTCGCTTCAGGGACATAAAAATCCAGTTCGATGCCGTGATTGTAAAAAAATACGGCATCCTCTCTTCCGTATTTTCTGAACAGCGTCACCGCGACGAGGTTTTCCAACAGAGAGGTGTTCGCGTCCAGAAGAAAAAGATTCAATATCCCGTTGTCCGTGAAATAATATTTCGGTGACGTTTCTTTTTCCACAATTTTTCCGGCTATGTTCCTGACCGGAGTGATGAGCCATGCATCCTTTGCGAAATCGATGTAGTTTATTATCGTGGCGGTACCGATTTTTATCCCCGTTGCTGCTATTGTGTTCGCGAGGCGGGTGTAGGAAACCGGCTGTTTCAGGCTTTCCGCTATTTTCCTGAACATCATCCGCAGTGCTATCGTGTTCTCGATTTTGTGCCTTGCTGCGATGTCCCCCAAATAAATCTTTTGATAGACACTTGTCAGGTAGTCCCGTTTTGATTCCAGCATGCACCCTTCAGGAAATCCTCCGAACCTAAAATAATCGTCGAAGACGCGTTGAAATCCGGCCTTCTGTTCCGTGGAATAAAAGGATGCCGGCGTGATGGTGACGGATTTTGCCCTGAGATATTCCTCAAGTGAATACGGATACACATCTACGTTTATATATCTTCCGCCAAGCGTCGACTGGATTTCCTTACTGAGCATTTTCGCGTTGCTTCCGGTGATATATACCCTGTATTTGCTGTCGGCAAGGCGTCTCGCGAACTTTTCCCATCCGTCTATGTTCTGAATCTCGTCAAGGAACAATATCGGACGCTTCCCATACATTTCCATATGCGTCTCCAGCAGCAGATTCAGCTCCATTGCCGTCATTCCGCCCAACCGCTCGTCCTCAAAGTTCACATAGAGCATTTCGTCCCAGCCGGTTCCTGATGCGAGAAGCTGCCTGATACGCTGGAACAGCAGATATGACTTCCCGGCGCGGCGGATTCCCGTGAAGACATAATTCCCGAATTCCTCGAATCTGAAATCACGTTCCACGACTTCACATCTCATGACATCATTCTGATTGTCAAATAATATGGTTTTCAACAATTCTTTGTCCATATATCCCTGATTTTTGACAAAAATAATGATTTTATTCCGTTGACAAAACAAAATCATATCATTTTTATTTTGTCGGCAAAACAAAAGTGGCTAAATTCTATTCTGTGCGCAGAACGCTGCCGACTAATAGAACCGGCAGTTGTAACGGGATAGGAGGTCGATGGAGCTGAAGTTGTCGGGGTGGTCGGGGCGCTTGCCGAGGACGAGGAAATCAGTGAGGACGGTGACGGCCTCCTGGGCATCGCGGTCGGAGTGCTGGGCGATGAGATACTTCACATAGCCGTCCTTCAGGGCAGACATGTTCCTTTCGAGAATGTCGTAGCCGATGACGTTCCATCCCTTGAGACCCCGTTCGCGCAGATAATCAGCGACGAGGTAGATGCGGGAATTGAGGGTCACGATGTTCGGGCATCCGGTGACGTCGGCGAATGCATCGTCCATAGCCTTGTGCGCCTCCTCCGGATTGTTCGGGTTTATGACGACGTTCCGAACCTCCGTCTCCGGGAAGTGCGCGGTGAGATAGTCAATGAAACCCCGACGGCGTTCCTGCGATGGGTCGGAGAGACCCTTAACGTCGCGTTCGATTCGCACGAGATAGACCATGCCCCGATTCGCCGGAGCCGAGCCCGACATGAGCATATCCGCACAGAACGCCCCGCTGTCATAGATGGGCTGCCCGAAATAGGCCAGATGACCATACACCCCGCTCACGCTTGTGTTCAATATAACATAGGGTATGTCAGCCGCCTCCATCTCCACGGCAATGGTGCGCGTCGCATCGAGGAACATCGGGGCTATTATCGCTCCGGAATATCCCTCCCCGATGACCTTACGGCATTCAGCGAGGAACGAATCGACGTCATATTGGTCATACAGGCACTCGACGACATTGACCGAGAAACGCCCGGCATATTCCCTCGCCTTCTCGACGCCTACGTGCGCGAGTTCCCAGAATTCCCCCTCCTTATATTTCGGGAGCAGGACGGCGATTCTGTGCGACTTGTTCCTCGCCAGCATCGACGCGTAGACATTCGGCTGGTAACCGAGTTCCTCGATGACCCTGAGCACTTTCTCCCTCGTCTTTTTCGACACCTCGCCCCTCTCGTGCAGCACCCGATCGACAGTCCCGTTCGTGACTCCCGCAGCCTTCGCCACATCGCTTATTGTAACTATGGAATTTTTCATATCTTCATGATTTCTGAACAAATAATGCGCAATATACGAAAAACATCGGTTTGACGCAAAATGAGGTGAAATGTTTCCGTGTTCGTGCACGGAAAATCGAAAAACATTGTTAAATTTGCGGACGATATTTCCCTTGCAGGTGATATTTTGCCGGATTGGAGAATGTTTTACCATATAAATTAGGATACATTATGATTCGAATGACCGAAAGCTGGAGGTGGTACGGGCCGAATGACCCCGTGAGCCTGAGTTACATCAAGCAGGCTGGAGTGACCGACATTGTCCACGCCCTGCATCACATTCCGAACGGGGAGGTGTGGACCGTCGAGGAAATCAGAAAAAGACAGGAACTCATCGCCGGGGCGGGGCTGAAATGGAGCGTTGTCGAGAGCGTGCCCGTGCATGAGCACATCAAGACCCGCGAGGGGGAATACCTCAAATATATAGAGAACTACAAACAGAGCATACGCAATCTCGCCGAGTGCGGAATCCATGTCATAACCTACAATTTCATGCCGGTCATCGACTGGACAAGGACCGACCTCAGCTTCCCGATGCCCGACGGCTCTCGTGCGCTGCGCTTCGAGAAGGCTGCGTTCATGGCGTTCGACCTTTTCATTCTCGGGCGCAAGGCCGCGTTCGACGAGTGGTCACCGGAGGAGATTGCCGTGGCGAAGGCCCGTTATGAGAAGATGGATGAAGCTGAGATTCAGTTGATTACGAGAAATATGATTGCCGGGCTGCCGGGAAGCGAGGAGAGTTTCACGCTGGAGCAGTTCCGTCAGGCGCTCTCCCGCTACGACGGGGTGACCGAGGAGCAGCTGCGCGAGAACCTCATATTCTTCCTGCAGCAGGTCTGCCCGGTCGCTGACGAGTGCGGTTCCGTGATGGTGATTCATCCGGACGACCCGCCTTATTCGCTGCTCGGACTTCCGCGCATACTTTCCACTGCCGAGGATTTCAGGAAGCTGATTGCCGCCGTTCCGAACAAGTCGAACGGGCTCTGCCTCTGCACCGGCTCGTTCGGGGTGCGGGCGGACAACGACTGCGTGGCGATGATGCGCGAGTTTGGCGACAGGGTCGGCTTCGTGCACCTGCGCACGACCAAGCGCGATGCCGAGGGCAACTTCTACGAGGCGAACCTGCTTGAGGGTGACGTTGACATGTACGGGATGATGAAGGCGCTTCTTGAGGTCGAGCAGAGGCGCGGGGTGAGCCTGCCGGTGCGTCCGGACCACGGTCATCAGATGTGCGATGACCTCGGCCGCAGGTCCAACCCGGGCTATTCCTGCTACGGGCGTATGCGCAGTCTGGCTGAACTCAGAGGATTGCAAGAGGGTATAATCCGAAGTTAAAGGCTGAAGCGGCTTGCTGCGTTATGCTTCGTCGTCAAAATCCTCACAACCATCAGGTTGCTGCGGTTTTAACTCCTCGCAAGCCTTGCAATCCATCTTCATCTTTAACTTCGGCGGCTCAGATTTTTGGTTGAAGATTTCTTGGTGTAGAAAAATTGAGCAATGTAGAAAAATGAGGATGCAGAAAAATGAAGATGCAGAAAAATGAGGATGCAGAAAGATGAGAATATAGAAAGATGAGGATGCAGAAAAATGAGGATGCAGAAAAATGAAGATGTAGAAAAATGAGGATGTAGAAAAATGAAGATGTAGAAAAATGAGGATGTAGAAAAATGAAGATGCAGAAAAATGAGGATGCAGAAAGATGAGGATGTAGAATAATTGAGCAATGCAGAATAATAAAAATTGAATGATATGACACAGAATCTTTTTGATGTTAAGGGCAAGGTCGTGGTGATGACCGGAGCCTGCGGCGTGCTTGGAAGCACAATCGTTAAATATTTCGCGGCCCAGGGCTGCAAAGTGGTGCTGCTCGACCTTGAGAGAGCGGCGGCAATAGGCGAGAGTCTCGTTGAGGAAATCCGCAAGGACGGAGGAGAGGCCAGCTTCTTCCCGACAAACGTGCTCGACAAGGCGACGCTTGAGCATAACTATGAGCAGATTGTCGAAAAATACGGAAAGATTGACGTTCTTCTTAACGCGGCTGGAGGCAACATGGCCTCTGCAACCGTTCCGCCGGACAAGACCATCTTCGACCTTGACGTGGACGCCGTGAAGAAAGTCACCGAACTGAACCTTTTCGGAACAATAATCCCGACAATGGTTTTCGCGAAATCTATGGCAGAGGCAGGCAAGGGCTCAATCATCAACTTCGCATCCGAGTCGGCTCTTCGCCCTCTCACCCGCGTGGCCGGCTACGGCGTGGCAAAGGCGGCGGTGGCGAACTGGACTAAATATCTCTGTGCAGAACTTGCGATGAAATTCGGCGAGGGACTGCGCGTCAACGCGATTGCTCCGGGCTTCCTGCTCACGAACCAGAACCGCGCGCTTCTCACCAACGAGGACGGCTCCCTCACCCAGCGTTCGCACACCATTCTCGCGCACACGCCTATCGGACGCTTCCTTGAGCCAGACGAGCTTGTGGGCACGCTTCACTATCTTGCATCCGACGCATCAAAGGCGGTGACAGGAACCGTATGCGTTGTTGACGGCGGATTTGACGCATTCTCGATTTAATTGCGTACCTTTGTAGAATAGCATTCGGGAGCGGCTCCGACTCTTGCCGAAGCTTCTCTCGAATGCTTTTTTAGTAACATTAAACTCATATACAGACATCTATGACACTGAAGTCACTTGTGGCACCGTCAGTTGCCGCCCTCGCCCTTTGGGCCTCTGTTTCTGTGGAAGCAGGCGCTGTTTCCATAATCCCGGAACCGCAGAAAATCACTCAGACGCAGTCCGTGCTGCCAATTTCCGCAGACGAAATCAAGATTCACGCTTCTTCCGATGAACTCAAGCAGCTCGTGAGCACATGGGCGGAGTCCATCGTGAAGCCATACGCGGCGGGAGACTACTGGACAGAGACGAATTTCCACCGCATTGTTTCAGACGTCGTGCTTCCGAAGGCCGTCCTTGAAAAATCAGCTAAGAAGGCGGATGTGAAACTCTCTATCGACAAGTCTCTTGCGGAAGAGCAGTATAAGTTGTTCATTGATCCTAAAAACAAGATTGCCATCACCGGAGGGTCTGTGAAGGGCGTATGGTGGGGGCTTCAGAGCCTTACCCAGGTTCTCGTAGAGGCCGCCGCGACTCCGGAAAATGGTAAAATAAACCTCGGCGGCCTTGAGATTGAGGACTGGCCGGAGTTCGCCTACAGGGGAGCGATGCTTGACTGCTGCCGCCACTTCATCCCGCTCGATGACGTGAAGAAGTACATTGACATAATGGCTCTTCACAAGCTCAACACCTTCCACTGGCATCTTACTGAGGATCAGGGCTGGAGAATCGAGATAAAGAAATATCCCCTCCTTACGGAAGTGGGCGCGAAGCGTGAGGACACGCTCATCAGCCATCTGCGCGACAAGGACAAAAAGTATGACGGCCACATTCACAGCGGATATTACACACAGGAACAGTGCCGCGAACTCGTGGCATACGCAGCCGCAAGGCAGATTACCGTGATTCCGGAAATCGAGATGCCGGGTCACGCCATGGCTGCCCTCGCTGCATATCCTTATCTCGGATGCAAGCAGGAGGACTACAAGCCGCTTCCTTATTGGGGAATTATTCCTGACGTGTTCTGCATCGGCCGAGAGTCCACATTCCAGTTCCTTGAGGACGTGCTTGACGAGGTATGCGAAATTTTTCCGAGCGAGTACATCCACATCGGAGGCGACGAGTGTCCGCGTGACCGCTGGAAGGAATGCCCTGACTGCCAGAAGCGTATGAAGGATGAGGGGCTTACGGAAGTGGGGCAGCTCCAGACCTACCTTCTTAAGAGAATCGAGAAGTATCTCAACGACAAAGGACGCCACATCATCGGCTGGGACGAGATTCTTGAGGCAGGAGCTACACCGACGGCGACGGTTATGTCCTGGAGAGGCGCTGAAGGCGGAATCAAGGCCGCGAAGATGGGCAACAAGGTCGTGATGGCTCCGAACAAGTATTTCTACCTTGACTACTACCAGACGGAAGACCCTCAGGCGAACGGAGAGCCGCTCGGCATCGGGGGTTATGTGTCCCTCGAAAAATGCTGGAGCTTCGACCCTTACGATCAGCTGACCGACAACGAGAAGAAGTGCATCTACGGCATTCAGGCAAACACTTGGACCGAGTACATGCGCGGAATCGACCGCGTGCAGTTCATGGATCTCCCGCGTTTCTGTGCACTCTCTGCCGTCAGCTGGAACAAGGACGCTCAGACCTATCCTGAGTTCCTCTCCAAGGTGAAATCCTCGATGGTTCCGCTCTATCAGTACTACGGGCTCATCTACGCCCCTTACGCCTTTGAGGAGGAGTAATCGGCTTTCGGCAAACGTCATCAGGCCGGTCGGTGTCTCGCAATGGATGCCGACCGGCTTTTGTTCTGCCGCTTTATTGAAATAGGGCTGAATAAATACAGTTTTGTTTAGCCGAACTCTGCAAAAAGGCGTGGCTTTGAATAATGTGAGGTCAGAACCTTAGACCTACGGAGATCATGCAGCCGGAACGCCACCAGCGGCCTGGAGTGTTGTCTATTTCGAGACCGCTCTCCTCTTTGCTGCGACGGTCGCGCTCTGAAGACTTGAAGAATGTCGTGGCGCCGAGACGCAGCTGACGGCGATGGGGAAGAGCCCAGGCATAACCCGCTCCGAGACGGATGTAGTGCCAGTTTGACGGGATGGCGAAGTCGTGGTCAATCAGATCCACCGCAATGCGCGTGTCTTCGGTCTCCCTCGGGATGTAGTCGAGGTGGCTGCCGAGGCCGCGCGAAATCCTCGCCTTGCAGCCGAGGTCGAGAATCCCTCCTCTCGTGCGTACAAACTTCTGCACACCGAGCGCGAACCTCATGTTCTTTATCAGTTCCCGAGCCCCGGCCGCGCTGTACACCTGTTCGCAACGGTTGCCTTCGGCTTCGGCGCTGAAAATCCAGCTTTCGAGCAGCGTGTTCCTGTCATTCAGGAAGAACTCCAACCGGCCGGTCAGATGATCTTCCCTGTTGAGGTATCGTCCCGGGAGCTCCGAGTCCGTCACCCAGGAGTTCACCTCGGGAGAGGAGTCAAAATGCTGGACGAACTCGCGTCCGGAGTGCCGCAGGCCGCAGTACTCCATCTTGAGTGCCGTCCCCCACCTTGCGGAGCCTTCCCGTGAGGCGTCGAGGGCGAATCCTGCCCTGAAGTCGCGCGTGTAGTAGTCGCCACGGTCGTGGGGTTTGTTGTAGTCGATGTCAAAGACCTTTTCAAGGCCGTTGCGGTATTCTCCGTAGAGGCTGAAGGTTCCGAAGCGACCGATGCGCCTTATATCGAGGCTGCCCCCGAGCGTGTTCCCGTCATACTTCCGCTCCCGCTCCGTGTTGCTGAAAACTTCGTAGGTGTATTGCCCGAGGCCTTTCAGAAGATAGAGTTTCTGAGGCTGTGACGAGTCGTAGAGAATGAGGTTTGAAGTCTCGCGGTAGAGACCGTAGATGAACCCCGCAGACACGGAAAACCAGTCCATGCAATTAAATGACAATGAAGGCTTTATCTCAATCCTGCACATCCCGGCCTGCGGACGCGGGTCAACTTTCTTGGCTCCCCGCCCGACCTCTAAATCCATCGCGATCCCTGCATTTAGCCACCCTCTGACGACCGGTGTGGAGATGTCTGCCCACATCGCGTAGTCCTGCTTCTTCCAGTTTCCGCCGGTGCTGTCCGCAATCACATACGGCATTGCCCGCAGCGGGTCGAATGTAGATGCGAAACGCACGCCGTTCTCAAATGACTGTCGGAAAGTGAAGTCTCCCTTGAGACGGAAGCGCCCCACCTGTCTTTCCCCATCGGCATTGAAGAATACTCCCGTCTTCGTCTCCGCATCCTGTGCCCTGTGGAATGTTCCCGTCTCGAAGTCCGCTCCTAGCGCTGCCTGTCCGTAGCCGTCACCGGAAACGGATGCGCACTCCATGTCCGCGGCGTTCAGCATCCTTTCCTGAGCCGCAGCCGGAACCGTGACGACGAGTGTCGGCGCGAGAATGAGCGCCGCGAGAAGTCTTTTCACTCCGCGAGAAGTCTCTGCCCCACAGTGTGTTATCGAAATCGCATGTATTCTTGTACTCCTCATTCCGACAATGGTTTAGCATTAATCACAAAGTCTTCGGTCGAGTTGTTCGTATCTTGAAGGCGCAAACGCCCGTCTGTCGAGGCCAGAGACTTCCTGCGCACGCTCAGTCCCTTGTAGATGGCGCCTGTCGTCGCAAATCCGGCGTCGAGAACAGGGGAGAACCTCTTTGTGTTTGTCGCGGTCTCGTTCTGAATCAAGTCAACGGCATCGACTACAAAGTCATACGGAACTTTCAGGCAGTTCCAATACTCCTCGTCCTCAAACGGATCCTGAAAGGTCTCAGGCAGCGTGACCTTCTCGAAGGCGGCAAATTCTTCCGCGCTAGCCTCGATGAGCACCATACCCTGTCCGAACACGCTCGGCCGCCACAGGTAGCCGTAGTCTGGCCAGAAAGCCATCTCCATGTTTGCGGCGTTCAAGTCCGGATATTTGTTCTCCGGATCGTCCACGTAAGCCTCGAAATCGGCTTCTGAAAGGTCCACAGGCGAGTTCAGGTTGTAGGCCGCATCTTTGTTGTGCGGAGCCGCCATCGTCGCAATCACCGCTGTCTGCCCCGGCTGCATCACGAATGACTTTCCGCCGGCGACAATCTTCCACACGCTTTTCAGGTAGACATTCGTGTAGTTTCCAGCCTCTTCACCCGGCCACAGCGGTCCCGCTTCCCCAAGTCCTCCGTAAAACTCGTTCATCCCGATGTAGAGCTTGCCTATGTCCTGCGGCTTTGAGGAATTGTTGTAAATTGAGAAGAACGTGTCGTTGCGGTAGGTGCCGTTGTTCGGCGTTGTCGACCCGGCGTAGTATAACTCCTTGAATATTATTGGACTTGACGATACAGCGATGAGTTCCGAACCGCGAATCTCCGGCTTGAGCCCGATATGCAGACCGAGCCCGCTGATGAACCCGGAGAGATAGAGCGGCTCTCCGTCCGTGTCGGTTCCGACCGATGCTGCCTCCTCCGCCGTGAGGCTCCCGGAAACGGTCACGGTGTACTGCCCGGGCATGATTCCGCTCACCCGGGCAGTTCCGTCAACGGCGCTTTCAAACCTGTAACTGAATTGTTCCGTTGTGTTGGTCATCAGCACGTTAAGCGGATTCGTAAAATTTCGCCCCTTTCCGAAATCGCCGAAACTGAAGTGGAATTCGAAGTCGTCGATGAACTGACTCGCGGGCAAACTGTCTTTCCAGCAGCTCCCGAGAGCAAGAATCGCTGCCGCAAACAGTGCCGTCGCAAAGACTTGTCTGCGAATATTTCCGATTTTTCCGTCCATAGAACTAAAATGTTATCAGAATTTGAACCATGCCTCAATCCCGAAGAACTGCGACGGATTGCGTGAACTTGACCATGTTCCAGGATTTCTCTTGCTCTCCTCCAAGGGGTTGGTCCGGAAGACATTGTTGAGGAAGAACGTGAACCCGAGATATTCCCCTATTTCCTTCGTTACCCTCAAGTTGCAGAGCCATAATGGTTTATGCGTTTCCTTGATGAGCCTGTTGTCTAAAATCTGCTTCTGGATGTCCTCGCTTATCGGGTCTCCTTCCGCGAGAGGCGTGTATTTGAGGTTCGATGCGCTGATGTACCCTATCGGGCGGATATTCTCCGTCCCGAGATATTCGTGGGTGTCGCTCCAAATCGTCTGCACGGCCATAGAGACGACGAACCCTATTTTCGGAATATTGTGTATCACCCTCAGATTCGTCGAGAATCGGGAATATCGGCTTCCGTCGCCTGCGGCATACACTCCTATATCCTTATATCCCTTCTTCGGATCCGGATTTTTCTGGAAATATGATTCAGTGGAGGAGTATGAATCCGAGACCATATATGCTCCCGTCAGGACGAACGACGTGCGTATGGGCTTTATCTGCCCGAAGTCGAGGTCGAACTCCACGCCCTTCGAGTCGTTCACCTTGTTGTTCAGAGGCTTGTAGTGGCTGACGACGACGTCGGAAAGGTTCACGCCTGTCTTGAGCTGGGGATATGTCTCCTCCCGCGTGCCCACTTCCTCGTATTTGTCGAGTTCGAAGAGGTGGAAGCAGCTGCGGTCGAGCCCGAACGAATAGCCGTTCTTCAGCAGTTCACGGTAGGCGGTGACGCTCAGCCTCATTCCCGCCCACTCAAAGTCGAGTCCGACTTCCGACTTGGTGTTCTTTGCCATCTTCAGGCTGCCGTTGGCCGTGTCGTAGACCTTTGTCGTGATTATGCTGAGTTCCTGAGCTTCGGTGACGCCGCTCTTCCCGATGTTGCTGTAGTTCACGAAGTCGAAATAGGCCTTGTCCGGGTAGAGGTAGACAAGCGGCGGTGCCTTCGCCGTGATGCCCCAGCCTCCGCGCAGCTTCAGCATCTTCGGGACTATCTCGAACGACGCATTGATTCGTGGAGACAAGGCGTTCATGCTTTCGTTTCGTCCCGGCTGCACGAGGTCGAAGCGCAGGCCGAGCTGCACCTTCAATTCCCTGTTCCACAATGTCTTGGAGATGTTGTCCTCGGCATAGAGCGAAAACTGGTTCAGGGCAGGGATTTCTGTGTAGGGCCGCATCCTCAGCCCGCTCTCCGGAGGCATGAGCGGGTCGAACACCTTGCCCTGTCCGAAGTTGACGTCGGTCTTCCACTCCACTCCGCCGATGATGCGGTTGCCTATGCCCCAGAACTCTGTGAACATGTTGGCCACGGCCTTCGCGAAGACATTCAGCGGCTTGCCGTATGTCGTCATCTGCGTGAGGAACTCGTAGGGGAGTATGTTCGTGGAGGCGCTGTGCCCGCTTTGGTCGGTGTTGGTAATCGGCTTTCCGTTGCGGTCTGTGACGACTTCATTCCTGTTGGACGCTATGGTGCCGTCGGCCATCGCGGAAGTGACCATATAGCCGAAGTTTCCCTTGATTTCCTGGGTGTAGCCCCTCTGTTCGGCGTAGTTTGCCGAGAGGTTGAACTTCACGCTTTTGAGGAAGGAGAGATCGGTCTGCCAGTTGATGTTGGTGTTGAACTTGAAGCCCATGTTCTCCGCCGAGCGCTTCCTCTGGTACTTGGTGTCCGTCGGGTCGAGTTTCTGCGCATCGATGTCGGAATAGAATCCGAGTCCGGTCGTGGTGCGGAGCTTTTCGGCGAATGTCTTGGAATAGAGGAGATTCGCGGTGATGCGGCGATACTGCTGATAGGGTCTGCGCTCGTCGGCGAGAGATGACGCGTAGTCGAAGTCCGCGCTGAGCGCCCCGCCCCTTTTTCCGAGCGCAAAGCCTTTGCTGACGGACGCTTGTGTGAGCGTCGGGTTTATCTTCGTCCTTATGCGGAAGGGATACTCCCCGGCCTTGGGGTTCACGATTATTACGCCTGAGGTGAGGTCTCCGTATTCGACTGACGGGATGCCGCGGATGACGTCGACTGATTCGATGTTATCGACTGAAATCTGCCTCAGGTCCACTCCGGAGCCGGCCGTGGACGAGTAGCCGGAGGTGAGTGTGCCGCTTGTGGCGGTGTTGCCTACCTGGAGGTTGGCGTTGTTGGAGACCGGTGCGCCGTTCACTATGATGGATGTTCCGAGACTGTTCATCGCGTCTGTCCCCACCTGCCTGATGGTTGCCTTGCTGGCTGAGGTGAGTGAGGGATTAGAGGCGAGCTGCCCCGGAAGGAGTTCCATTATGTCGCCCAGCGAGGTGGCTTGGAGGTGGTCTATGGCCGTGCGCGAGATGCTCGATGCCGTGGATGCCCCCACAGCTCCGGAACGGGCTGTCACCACCACGTCGTCAAGCCGGAACGAGGATTCGACCATCACGACGGCGACGTCGCCCATCCCCCTGCGCACGTTCACTTCTTCCGCATAGTCCAGCATCCCGATCATCTGCGCCGAGAGTTTCCATTTCCCCTCCGGCACTCCTTTCAGCACAGCCTCGCCGTCAGTCTCGCTCGCGGCATAGATTCCGCAGTCCGCAAATCCCACCACGACTCCTGCCAGCGGCTCACCGCTTTCCTTTGCTGTGACACACACCCTAACATCGACTTTACTCGGAGCGGCGCCCGCAATGCGGCACACCATTCCGAGTAAAATCATGACGGATATTACTTTCCTCAGATGTCTCATGTCATCCGTTCATTCCGGACAGATTCCGGTCTTTTGGACGAATCTCCTTCTCTGCCATAAAGACTCCGTGACTTCGCTCGGAATGGCAGGGAGAAAGACTTATAGTATTGGAGTTGCGGTTGATTTTACGCAGCGGACTGGAACAGCAACATCGTATGAACCACCATTTTTATATATAGGAAATCTGCTATACTCAAAGAGACCTATTTTTTGTGCTCCGCTTTCTTCTGTGACTATGTATGATGACCAAAAGTAGCGGGCCTCATCAGAAAGATATTTTTGCGTCGTATATTTATTGTTAAATTGTCCGCATTTTACAAGTTTTATCTTCTCAAGAATTGCAAATGCTTCGGCACAATCTTCATATTCTGCCATATCGGCATCCCAGTACCCGATAATTTCCAATTTTGAATCAATTCTCTTCATTTGCTCATCATCCGGCAGGCTCCAACCCTTAGGACAAGGGGTATTCTCAGCAACGGTCCAGTCAGCAAATCCGGCACTCTCGGGTCCCCACTCCGCATCATAAGACTCATTTACTTTGGTGTCATCATTTGATGCGACCGGAGTGTTCTTTCCCCACTGGTAGAAATTGCCGATTTCTTCCGTTGTTTTTGCCCCAACGTTTCTGTCGAGCATCTTGAAACCGAAATCTGCGGTAAGGTCAACAATCTCATATTTTGCAATCTGTCCCTTTACCGTGAGCGTGCATTTTGCGGAATACTCGCCGGCCTTTGCCGTGATTGTGACTGTTTTCTCCGCGTCCTCGATGTCCTTAACCGCGAAGGCAAGTTCTCCTTTGTCGGAAACAGTAACGATTTCAGCTGCGTCGGAAGTCCACTCTACGGTCAGACCATCAATCAAGTCCGTCGGCGTGGCTTTGAGTTCGAGCACTGGAAGTTCCTCGTCAGTGTAGACTGTTTTTGTTTCAGGTGTGATTGCGAGGCCCTTTTCTACCCCCCCCTCTTTGTTGCAGGCGACAACAGCCAACGCCGCCACGGCAACGCAAGTAATCTTTTTCATTTGTTTGAAATTTTTTGCTGGTCCAAAGACCTAATAATTAAACACATAAATCCACGCGTGACACGATCTTCCTAAGCGAAAACTATCATTCGTAAATTTCTAACCACACAAATTTATAATTTGTCATCCTCAATTCCAAGCCTTTTCCCGAAAATGAGCCAAATTTTTCCACCTTAGCCGCAATTTTCTGCTCCCAAGGTGTTTCTAAGCGTATGCCAGCGAAATCCTAAGCCCGACCGCGTCTGAAATCATTCAATGCCCTTGATGCGACGCATCATTCGGACGACGCTTTCGAGGTGGGAGATGTCGCGCCGCTGGGTGTCGACGACCTTCTGGAGGTTGAGGATTTCTTCGCGGAGCTTCGTGAGCCGGGTCTCATAGTCATCGCGCATGGTGTTGTAGCGCCGGTTCGCCTTGTCCATGAAGCCTCCGTTGAAGCCGTAGCCCACAGCCTCGTCCTCAAGGGCGAAATCCTGTTCCTTCCAGTTCCAGGAACCGAGCAGAAGGTAGCCTATGCCGATGTCGAGAACCTTGGAGATTCGGAGGACTATCGGGTTTATGATTGCCGTCGCTCCGGCTTCTATGCTGCGGTAGTGGGTCATTGATATGCCGCAGCGGGTTGCAAGTTCGTGTTGCGTGAATCCGCGGATTTTCCTTATCCTGCGGATGTTTTCTTTTATGGAATTGTTGTCCATATAGCGTGGTATTAGTTTCAGTCCGCCAAATATAGGGCATAATGCAACACGAAAACAGCAAGTAATTGTTGCGAATCACAACTATTACTTGCTGTTTTTAAACTTTTTTTAGCGCCTAAAGTGATTTTGCTGTATTTTCGAGGACAGATTCCTTTCTGAAGAGGGAGTGTACCGGGCGTACACGACTGATGAAGAAAGGGATATGGGCCGAAAAGACAGTGAAATCCCCCCTATTCGCAGCGGAGTGTAACTGTGGCCTTGCGCAGCCCCTTTGCCGTGACGGTGACAGGGATTTCGCCAGCCTGCCGTCCGCTGCGGACAATCACCGTCAGCTGGCCGCTGAATAGGTGCATCTGCGGGAGGTGGAACGGCTCAAGACAGGTCGGGTCTCCGTTGGCGATGGCCTCGAATGAGCCGGCGCCGCTGACGCTTACTTTCACGATCCTGCTGTCCGCCGGCACCGGATTGCCATCGCGGTCGACCACGCTGACGTTCAGGTAGCACAACTGTTCGCCGTCGGCCTTGAGAACAGCCGACTGTGCGTCACGGCTGTCTGATGCTTTCCCTGTGGCTGTGGAGACTCCGCTGCCGTGATGTTTGTCCACCTCGGTCTCATTTCCCCGGATGGACTCCGGACCGGTGTAAGGGGTGAGTTTCAGCGCGTATGGCTTGCCGGCTGTGCGCACTGTCTGTTCCGCCGCCGGAAGGCCGTCCGCTCCGTATGCCACAACCTTTATCTCCCCGGGCTGATAGACGACGTCCGGCCATATAAGACGGAAACGGCGCATCAGTTCAGTGTCGGGCGCTATCGGAGCCGGATGCGTCGGGTCTGCCGAGACACCGGTTGCCGGAGCCTTCTCGGCGACACCCTGACTGACCCCGTTCACGAACAGTTCTGCCTTGTCGAACGAGCTGTACGCCACCACCGGGATGTTCTCGCCCTCGTGTCCCGGCCATGTCCAGTGAGGGAGCAGATGCAGTGTCGACACGTCCTTCCTCCACTGGCTGCGGTAGAGCCAGAAGCGGTCTTTCGGGATGGACGCGAGGTCGATGATTCCGAATACAGAAGAGTGGTTCGGCCACGAGTCGGTGTCGTAAGGGGTCGGCTCCCCGAGATAGTCGAAGCCCGTCCAGACGAACTGTCCCGGCATCCACGGGTAGTCCTCGTCGGCCGCGAAGTCCGTGTCCGGGATATTGGACCATGGACAATAGTCCGTATCGTATGAAGATGACTGATGGTCAGCGTGCCTCATGTACGCCCCGAGAAGCGCGTCAATTCCATGAGCGCCCTTTTCGCCAGGCAGGTGATAGACCCCTCTTGAGCTCACCGTGGATGCCGTCTCGCTTCCGAGTATTATGTTTTGCGGGAGTTTCCCGTAGGCCTCCACGAAGCGGCGTGGCTTGTAGTTGAATCCCGGCACGTCCAGCTGCGCCGCAAAGCCGTTGTTCACGACATGGTCGAACTGATCCATACCGCAGGTCACGACTCTTGTCGGGTCTTCCCTGTGGCAGAGCGACTGAAGCCACGCGGCTGTCCGGTAACCTTCCGGAGACCTCTGCGTCGGCACCTCGTTCCCGATGCTCCACATTATGATGGAAGGGTTGTTCCTGAAATGCCGAACCATATTCACGACATCCTTCTCCGCCCATTCTCCGAAAAATCTGTGATAGCCGTTCTGGCACTTTGCCACGTCCCACTCGTCGAATGTCTCCGCCATCATCATCATTCCCATCTCGTCGCAGAGTTCCACAAGATCCTCCGCAGGCATGTTGTGCGATGTTCTGATGGCATCGCAGCCCATTTCCTTCAGCAACTCAATCTGATGCCGCAGCGCCGACCTGTTCACCGCCGCCCCGAGAGGCCCGAGGTCGTGGTGCTGGCAGACTCCGCGTATCACGCGCCTTTCCCCGTTGAGGAAAAAGCCCTTGTCCGCAATGAACTCTACAGTTCTGATTCCAAAGCGAACAGAACTGCTGTCGACGACGGTTCCGTCCTTGAGAATCTTCACGCTTGCCGTGTAGAGTGCCGGATGTTCCGGAGACCAAAGTTCCGGTGCGTTCACCGTCAGATTCTGCCCCACGGCCTCTCCGTGGCACACCGCACGCCTGTCGGTACGTCTCGCGGCGACATTGCCGGCTCCGTCGAGCACCGTCGTCTCAAGTTCAAACGTCTCTCCCTCCTTTGCTCCGCTGATTTCAGTTGATATGCTGACGCTCGCATATTCCTTCTCTATATGAGGCGTCGTCACTCTCATTCCCCATACGGGAATATGAACCGGCGAAGTCTCAATCAGCCGCACCTTACGGTAGAGCCCCGCACCGGGATACCACCTTGACGAGAACGGCCGGTTTTCAAGAAGTACGGCAATCCTGTTGCTGCCCTCGTGAAGCGCGGGGGTTATGTCGCAGTGAAAGGCATTGTAGCCGTATGGCCATTCGCAGATCTTCTCTCCGTTCACGAACACCTGCGCCTCGCTCATGGCTCCATCAAAGAGCAACTCGAAGCGGCGCCCGTCCAAAGACATGACCTCGATGTCCGTTCTGTAGCAGCCCTTGCCCATATAAGGCAGTCCTCCGCTGCGTCCGGTCTTTTCCGACGGCACTGTCTCCCCGTTCTGCGTCACAGCGACTACCTGGAAGTCGTTGGACTTGTCGAACGGTCCGTAAATGGCCCAGTCATGCGGCACGTTAACCCTCTCCCATCCGGAGACAGCCTCTGCCTCGTGATCTTTGCGGAACTCCCATTCCTTCAGCACTTTCTCGCTGCGGACCTGTCCCGCAAGCGGCAGGACGGCGCAAACGGCGGCAACGGCCGCCAAGACTCTATAGTTCATAAAATTTGAATTTTTCATGCTGCAAATTTAGGTAATATGCGCCAAATCCGTCACTCATAACGGACAAGTTATGCAACAATTCGGACAAACGCCTGTATTTCCCAGTTTCTTCCTCTTGGCTGATCAGTCCCTGAACGCGTCAAGAGCCGCCGCCGGCCTATCAACTCAAATCAACCCGTCTCTGAAAAAGGCCCTTGCGTCAATGTGGCGGATGCCCTCATATTTCCCGGCCTCCATATACGGCGTCATTGATATTACATATTTCGGATTGTTGTCCTTGATTTGCAGCAGATTGCCGAACTCTCTCCGCAAGGTGTCATCGTCGTGGATGAGATATGCGACCTGTACGTAACGGACATCATCTCCTCTTGAACATACGAAATCTATTTCAGCATTGTATAGAACACCGACGTTTACTTTATATCCCAATCTTACAAGATGTTGATATACAAGATTTTCGAGAATCTTCTCAATGTCATTGACCCGTCTTCCCCCTACGACGAAGTTTCGTATGCCGACATCTCCGAAATAATACTTTGAGTTTGTCTCCAGCAGCCGTTTCCCGGGTATGTTGTATCTTTCGACTTCGTTTATGAGGTACGCTGCGGACGTCGCCTTAAGGTAGCTGAGCACAATGTTCTTTGATATATCCTCTTTCCTCGATTCCATATAGTTGTGGATGTTTGTCGCTGAAATCGGCTTCCCGATATTGTCCCCCGTATATTTTACGAGATTTTCGAGAAAAGGCATATTCCGGATGTTTTTTCTGTTGACTATGTCTTTGATGAGAATTGTGTTGTAAATTCCTTGCAGATAGTCGTTTATTGTTTCGGGATTATCAAGACCGAAGGCTCTGAGACCTGGAAGACCTCCGTAGTTCATGTATTTACCCAGCGACTGCTCGTTGTCCGGAAGATTGTGAAATTCGAGAAATTCGGAATAACTGAGTCCCTGAACGAGAATCTCTATATACCTTCCCGAAAGAAGTGTCGCAAGTTCCCCGGAGAGTATGTCTGAGTTGCTTCCGGTCACGATGATGTCAACGCAGTCTTCATTATAATAGTTGCGTAGCCCACGTTCAAAGCCCTCGATTTCCTGCACCTCGTCGATGAGAATGTAATTATGCCTGCCGGCATCAATGTGCCCGTCAATGTACTGGACTAAGTCTCTGTATGTTGTGATGAAGTCGAAAGCGGTCTTTTCCTTGTCTATATATATGACATTGTTTTCGGGGCTGTCACTCTTTTTTTTCATCAGTTCCTTCATCACGCAGCTTTTCCCTACCCGTCGCTGCCCGGTGAGAACAACCAGCACGCCTTTGCCAAGGACTGATTCGAGCTTTTGGTAATAATTTGGTCTGGATATAAGTTTCATGTCAATGATGATTTGAACTGTGACAAAGATAGCTTATTTTTTTGTTTAGTATACTCAACAAAAACCAAAAATTTTGAATTTTGTTGAGTATATCCAACAAAATGCCGAGCCTCGGCGCGGAGTGGCTTCGTCAGTGACTTGAATGTTCCGGAATTTTCATAAATTTGTCTGTAAAATGATTTGGAATGATTCCACGACTCCTGTATATATTGTTCGCACTCGTCGAATTCGCGGCGGCGGGATTCATGTTCGCAAAACATCGGCGGCAGCCCGACCGTTCACGGGTGTTCATCGCTGTGTTTTTCCTGCTGTCAGCCCTCAGCGCTGTCTTCGTTGTTGTCTCGCGAACTTTCTTTCCCGAGACTCTCGGCCAAAGGAATAGCCCTCACTATATACTTCTCGGGTTTGTCGTGTTCTTCATGCTCCTGCTCTATCCGATAGAGGTGCTGCGTCCGCGTTGGATGACTTGGCCTCGGACACTGAAAATACTGAGTCCGTGGCTTTTCTTTGTCCTTTGCCTTTTGGCTGTGGCTCCGCTCGGACTGCACACGATGTCTTCCGTCAAGGATATTCTGCTGCATATAGGGGAGACGAATGTGTTTCTTCAGGTGGTTCTGTCGCTTATATTCATCCCCTATGGCCTGTGGCTCTGCCTTATGGACTACAACTGGCGCAAGAGCAGTGCCCCGAGGGACTGGCTGCGGCTGATAGTCGCCATCGCGATGCTGATGACACTCACGTTCTCCTGCACCCGAATTTTCAACCTCAGATGGGCAACGTATGCCCACCTATTTCTCTATTTCCTTCTGACATACATAATACTGCGCGTGGAGCTCGTCATCCGTTTCCGTGTGCCCGGCGACGTTGATGAGGAACGAACTGCCGAAGAGCCGCCGCTTTTCGAGGAATACATGCCGGAGCATCCGCAAAATGCCGCGTTGCCCCGTGAAAATGAGGCTGGAGCGTCTTGCGGAAGTGATGCCGATGGTGCTGTCACGGGTTCTGAAGCGGCTCCGGATGAAGCTCCGACATTCGACGGCGCAAACGTTTCCGGCAGCAGTTTAAGAGCAGATGCTATGGGACTGATTAAGGAAAGGCTGCGGTCGCTTATGGACAACCCGGATGTGTGGCAGAATCCTGACCTTACCGCCGGAGAACTCCGCAATATGGTCGGGACGAACTCGAACTACCTCCAGAGGGCAATAAAGGAGATGGGGTGGCAGTCCTATTCCGACATGATTAATAGGAAGCGGATTGAGTATGTCTGTCGCGAACTGGCTGCGGGCGGGGCGGATAATGTTCAGGACATATTCTACCGCGCCGGCTATCGTTCTCGTGTCACCGCGTGGAGGAATTTCACCGCGATAACCGGAGCCTCTCCCATCGAGTGGGTGTCCGAAGGCAAAACCTCCGGGACGGGTGTGTCCTCATAGGGAGGCGTGAACCGATAGGCAACGAAAAATGCCCGTTTTCCGATTTTGAAACATCGTTATTCCCGTTTTTGTAGCGAAATAGTGCGAATATTTGCATACCTTTGCATCCGTTTCGGGTCATTAGTGCGCGGTCGCCTTTGGATTGGCCGTGCTCTTTGTCCGACAGACTGTGAATGTCAAACCATTATTAACAAATAGTACAATGAAAAAGTTTATTCTTGTTCTTGCAGCCACAGTTCTTGCTGCCGTTGCAGTCAGCGCACAGCCACGTGCAATCGGTGCGCGTTTCGGTTATGGTGTCGAGGTCTCTTACCAGCACTCACTCGGTGCCGACAATATGCTCTCTGCTGAACTCCAGTTCCCTGGTTTTGCTGCAATCGGTGCTGCCGCCACTTACGACTGGCTCAATCCGTTCAACACTGCCATTCCTTGGAATCACAAGGGTGAGTGGAACTGGTATATGGGAGTCGGCGGTGGTGCAAGCTACTGGTTCGACGGATTCCTCAACGTGGGTGTCGCAGGCCGTGTAGGAGTCGAGTATGACTTCTGGTTCCCGCTTCAGCTCTCTTTTGACTGGCGTCCTGTAATCGGTCCGGATTTCTACTTCGGCGGCGCAGCCGGTGACAGCGAGACACGCGTTGGCTTCTCAGGCTACGGCTTCTGGGCCGGCGCAATCAGCCTCGGCGTAAGGTACAAGTTCTAAATCAGACTTGCATATACAGTTTAAGGCGTGGTCGGTTTTCCCGGTCACGCCTTTTTCGTGTGCAACTTGTATTTGCACTGCGTAAAAATTCGGCGGGTTGGACATTTCGGGTGATAAAATCCTTGTAATCCGTTGAAACTCTTA
>ERZ808246.248-NODE-248-length-48388-cov-3.864978_pt1 | contig 48388 bp, 45 predicted proteins | sample MGYA00521083_ERZ808246 | MGnify/ENA primary metagenome ERZ808246 (study PRJEB31516, sample SAMN03275577) | gut metagenome | biome: mammalia-associated habitat; material: feces | host: Papio cynocephalus | place: Kenya | collected 2012-07-07 ... | reverse complement strand
CAGGTTGTGATTGTCTTTGCGGAACAGCGGATCCATCGCCATATACCGCAGCATGTCGTTCATCCAGCCCATATTCCATTTGTAGTTGAATCCCAGGCCGCCCATATCGACAGGTTTGGTAACCAGCGGCCAGGATGAGGATTCTTCCGCAATCATCAGGGCCTGAGGAAATTCACGAAAAACAGCGGCATTCAAGTGCTGCAAAAAGTCAATGGCTTCCAAGTTTTCCCGGCCGCCGTATTTATTCGGCTGCCACCGGCCGTCTGCATGGCCGTAATCCAGATAGAGCATATTGGCGACAGCATCTATCCGCAAGCCGTCGATATGAAACTGGCGCAACCAAAACAAGGCACTGGAAATCAGGAACGACTGGACTTCCGGCCGGCCGTAATCAAAATTCATCGTATCCCATTCTTTGTTTTCTGCCAGTGTGGCATTGCCCGATTCGTAGCAGGGCTGACCGTCAAAATACCGCAGTCCATGGGCATCACGGCAAAAATGTCCCGGCACCCAGTCCAAAATGACACCGATGTCCTGCCGATGGCAGACATCAATCAGATACATCAAGTCTTCCGGTGCGCCGTAGCGGCTGGTTGCCGAAAAATAACCCGTTCCCTGGTACCCCCAAGAGCCATCAAAAGGATATTCACAAAGCGGCATCAGTTCGATATGGGTATAATGCATGTCTTTGACATACGCCGCAAGGTCTTGGGCTATATCGCGGTACGTCAGCATGTTGCCGTCGGCATCCCGCTTCCATGAGCCAAGATGCACTTCGTACGTCAGCATGGGCTGGCTGTACGAATCATAGCGACTGCGGCTTTCCTGCCATTTTTTATCTTTCCATGCATAATGCAGCTTCGTGATTTTGGATGCCGTATGCGGGCGGACTTCCGACGCAAAAGCATAGGGATCGCTTTTTAATATGACATCACCGGCTGCCGTTGTAACCGCATATTTGTAAATATCCCCTTCCTTCAGGCCGGGAATATACGCAGTCCAAATGCCGTCGCCATACTCGCTCCGCTTCATGGGATGAGCTGCCGTGTCCCATTGGTTAAAATCGCCGACGACGCTGACGGCCTGGGCATGCGGTGCCCAGACAGCAAAGCGCACGCAGGACTTGCGGCGAAAAACGGTAAAATGCGCGCCAAACAGCTGATAACTGGCATGATTGGTGCCTTGATGATACAAAAAGGTGCTATATTCATCAATCGCATTGCGTTTCATTAGGCATTCCCCCTGACCTTATACATTGACGGGATGAATATGCCAAATATCTGAAGCATATTCCTGAATAGTCCGGTCGCTGGAAAAATAACCGGAATGGGCAATATTGACCATGCTGGAACGAAGCCATTCTTGTTTTTTCCCGTAGCGGCGGGCAATTTTTTTTTGCGCATTGCAATAAGACGCAAAATCTTTTAAAACAAAGAATTCATCATTCCTGTCAAGCAATGATTCATATAGCATACCAAAATGTTCGCCATTCAGCGTTCTGTCTACTAATGCATTCATCACTTGGCGGATATCTCCATCGGTGCTGTACATATTCCACGACGAATAGCCGCCGTGCATATAATAATTCATTACTTCATCAGCCCGCAGGCCAAAAATAACACAGTTGTCATCGCCTACTTCCCGATGGATTTCTACATTGGCACCATCCATCGTTCCCAGCGTAATGGCACCATTCATCATAAATTTCATATTGCCTGTGCCGGAAGCTTCTTTACCGGCTGTTGAAATTTGTTCACTGACATCGGCTGCCGGAAAAAGCAGCTGGCCCAGTGAAACATTGTAGTTTTCTAAAAACAGCACCTGCATTTGCTTGCTAACTTGCCGATCCCGGTTAATCATGTGGGCTACGACGTTAATCAGCTTAATCGTCTGTTTGGCTTCGCCGTATCCGGCTGCCGCTTTGCCGCCAAACAAATAGGTCCGCGGCGTAATCTGCATAGTCGGATGTTCTTTTAACTGGTAATACAAATGCAATATATGCAAAATGTTGAGGAGCTGCCGTTTGTATAAATGAATCCGCTTAATTTGTATGTCAAAAATAGAATCGGTTCGCACTTTTATGTCATACTTGCTCTTGATATAGTTTGCCAATACGCCTTTCCGGTAGGTCTTGACTGCATCCAGCTGCTGCAAAAACGCGCTGTCATTTTTAAACGCTTCCAGCTTGGACAGCTGTGCCGGTTCTTTGTGCCAACCGGTGCCAATAGCATCATCAATCAGCGAGGTCAGCTGCGGATTGGCCTGAATCAGCCAGCGGCGGTGGGAAATGCCGTTGGTTTTGTTGGAAAACCGATTGGGGAAACACGTATAAAATTGATGCAGTGTCGAATCTTTTAAAATCTGCGAGTGTATTTCTGCTACACCGTTGACACTGTGACTTCCCAATACAGCCAAATGAGCCATATGCACCTGGCCGTCCCACAAGACAGCTACGTCACGGGCCTTATTTTCATCTCCCGGATACCGGTTTCGTACCTCTTTCAGCCAGCGTCTGTTGATTTCATCGATAATGAGGTAAATCCGGGGCAGCAGCGACTGGAACATAGGAATGGACCATTTTTCCATGGCTTCCGGTAAAATCGTATGATTCGTATATGCCACGGTCCGAACGGTAATCTTCCAGGCGTCTTCCCACGTCATGCCTTCTTCATCCATAAAAATCCGCATCAATTCCGGAATGACTAATACCGGATGGGTATCATTGATGTGAATGCTGATATATTGGTCAAAATGATACAGGCTCGTCTTGTATTTTGCCTTATAGTAACGGACGATACTCTGCACGCCGGCTGAAACAAAGAAATATTCCTGCATCAAGCGCAAACGCCGGCCTTCTTCGGTGCTGTCATCCGGATAGAGAAAGCGGGAAATCTGCTGTACATGATCTTTATAGCGAAACGCCCGGTGGCGGTCCCCCATGGACAGCTCACGGTACAAATCTTCCCGGGAGTATTCAGCACGCCACAAGCGAAGCGTATTGACCGTGTTGTTGTGATACCCGATAATCGGCACGTCATACGGCACTGCCCGCACAGACGAGTACTTTTCATAGATACATTCCAGTTTTCCATCATCAGTCGGCCGCATGTACGCGTTGCCGCCAAACCGGACGTTGACTGCTTTATCCACACGCTTGACTTCCCAGGGATAGCCATGTACCAGCCAGTTATCCGGCAGTTCTACCTGCTGGTCATCGACAATTTTCTGATGAAACAACCCATATTGGTAGCGGATGCTGCAGCCATGTCCCGGCAGCTGCAGGGCAGCTAAGGAATCAATAAAGCAGGCAGCCAGCCGGCCCAAACCGCCGTTGCCCAAACCAGCATCCCGTTCCTGCGGAATGACATCATCCAAATTCCAGCCCAGCTCTTTTAAGCCGTCCCGGCAGATATATTCCATATCTACGCCAATTAAATTGGATTCCAATAACCGTCCCAGCAAGAATTCAATCGAAAAATAATATACCTGCTTGGCTTTTTCTTCGACATATTTTTCTTTGGTATGCATCCAGTCTTCACTGACTAAATCGCGAACCATATAGGCTACGGTTTGATATACTTCGTTTAATGTCAGGTCATGCAGTTCTTTTTCCCATAATATATGGGCTTTTTTGGTAAATATCTTCTTAAATTCTTCCTTATTCTGCCATTTCCTCATTATTTTCTAAGCCCCTTCTTAAATGACGCTGTATTTTCCAATACACAATGGTTTTTCTTTCGTCCCCGTCAGCACGGCTTCCGGCTGAATCACTGTATTCTTATCACAAATGACATAATCCAGCTCTGCATCGTCACCAATGCTAGTGTGCTGCATGACAATGCTGTTGCGAATAACTGCATTTTTGCCCACTTTTACTTTACGGAACAAGATGGAATTTTCGACCCGTCCTTCAATAATACAGCCATTCGCAACTAAGGAATTGCTGACATGGGATTCTTCCATATATTTAGCAGGCGCTTCATCTTTGATTTTCGTATAGATATGCCGCTGGTTGTCCAGGAGAAACAAATCATGCCATGTTTTGGCATGCAATAAATCCATATTGACCTGGAAATACGATGCAATCGAATCAACACGTTTAGCGTACTCTGTATATTGGTAGCCAAACATGCGCAGCCGACCGACGTTGCGTTTTAAAATATCCGTAATCAAATAATGATATCCTTTTGCATAGGCTTTACGAATGGAATGCTGGAAAATCCGGCTGTCTATCAAAATACCCCGCTGATATAAGTTTTCCCCCGCTTTTATGGACTCTCTCGATTCGATATTGGTAATCCTATCCCGATCATTGACAGTAATCGCATAACCGCTGCGATTACTGTCTTCTGTCTGTTTTTGGTAAATAATCGTTACATCGGCATTATGCTGACGGTGAAAATGAAGGACTTCGTCATAATCAATGTTCTGCACCGTATCACAGCCGGTTAATAAAATATATGGTTTGTCTCCTCGTTCGACAAACAACAGATTATTATAATACGCCGCCACATCCCCTTCGACAGGATGCAGTACTTCTTCTACCGAAGCAGGCAAGTAAAATAAACCGTCTCCCTTTCGTGCCAGTCCCCATTCTTTCCCAGAACGGATATGGTCCAATACAGACCGTGATTGTGAAGACAACAACAACCCTACATTAGCAATACCCGCATTAACAATATTAGACAAGGTAAAGTCAATCAAGCGAAATTTGCCACCTATAGGAATCGTCGCTAAGGGACGTTTTTCATTCAATTCACTGAGTACGGCATCATTTCTCAAATTAAGTAATGCAATCATATCACTGCTCATCGCTTATGCCTCCTTTTGGGCTTTGCCCTTTTTCATTTCATCATTACGGCCCAAAACAGCGACCGAACCATCTTCATTATGTACAACGGCTCCTTCATGAATAATGCACCGTTCGCCAATAATCGCTTTATCCACAATGGCATTTTTTTTGATAACTGTCCCAGGCATAATCACAGAATTGCTTACTTTGGCACCTTTTTCAATCGTCACGCCGTAAAAAATAACGGAGTTGATGACATTGCCTAAAATAGCCGACCCTTCTGCCACCAGCGAACTCTTGGCACTGCCTTCCGGCCCAATAAAATGAGGCGGCATGCTCTGGTTGGCAGAATAAATGCGCCACTGCGGGTTGTTCAAATCCAGCGGCGGTTCATCGGCAATCAAATCCATATTTGCCTGCCACAAGCTGTCAATCGTGCCGACATCTTTCCAATATCCTTCAAAAGGATACGCGTACAGCGGCAGATGATCTGCCAGCATAGCAGGAATTACGTTTTTCCCAAAATCGTGTTCAGACGTTTCATCCTGGGCATCTGCCTGCAAGTATGATTTCAGTACATCCCGGTTAAAAATATAAATCCCCATGGATGCCAAATTGCTTTCCGGCTTAGCCGGTTTTTCTTGGAACTTATTAATCCGCATCGTATCGTCGGCTACCATAATGCCAAAACGGCTGGCTTCATCCCACGGAACGCGAATTGTGCCAATCGTCACTTTCGCTTCATGTTTTTTGTGAAATGCCAGCATCTTCGCATAATCCATGGAATAAATATGATCGCCTGACAAAATCAGCACGTAATCATCGCCGACCATATCGACAAAATTCAGGTTTTGATAAATCGCATCGGCCGTTCCCCGATACCAATTCGAACCGCCGTCACTCGTATACGGCGGCAGTACAAACGTACCGCCTGTATCGGAATCCAAATCCCACGAACTGCCGTTACCGACATACCAGTTCAATTCCAGCGGCTGATACTGCGTCAAAATGCCTACCGTGCCAATCCCGGAATGACGGCAGTTGCTGAGCGGGAAATCAATAATCCGGTATTTACCGCCAAACAGCAGGCCAGGCTTTGCCTGATCTTTCGTCAATACGCCAAGACGGCTTCCTTTTCCTCCTGCAAGAATCATAGCCAGGCAATTGGATTTTCTCATATAAAATTCCTCCTTAACGAAAGAAATCTCAGGTTTTTGTATATGTATCATAGCTATAAAATCACACTGTCAATCCCATCAGACTTCTTTCTGTGTATTCCGTTAATACTATATATGTAAATATAGAATATTATACGCTAATTATACACCATTTCTTCTGTAAAGATAAAGGAAAATCAGGCCGCAAAATAAGGGTTTTCTGTATTATATGCAAATTTTTACATCGTTATTACAAAAGCACATAAAAAAATATCGTTTACATTCATGCTACGCATATATGCAAACGATATTTATAAAATTTCATAGAGAAAAATGCGGCATTCATGGAGCCAGCCCATCACGCAGATACATTTACAGTACGTCCTGCTTGGTATGCCAAACAGCACAAGGTTCGCTAAACGTATGGCGGCGTGCTGCCTGCCATGCATGCTCTTTCTTATTTGTGTATATTAGAATTTGAAGCCAACTTGTACATCCCACGTATTGGCTTTAGTACTGCTTCCTTTTTGATACTGGTAATGGGCACCGAGTGTCATTGCCGTATTGGCTGCTTCAAAGCCTACTTTGCCGACAAAATGGTTTTCTGTTAATTCGGAAGATAAAGCATTTGATGCCGTTCCCAGACGTACAGTTTCATTGACGTCTTTATCTCCGGCAGCAAACACATACCCTACTTCAGCAACTGGTGTGTATTTCCAAGCACCGGATTGTGTCGTATGGCGGAACGAAACGCCGACTGGGATATTCCAAAGGTTGGCATTGTCCATATCATGGCTGATGCCGAGACTGTCCGTAAAGGTATCTGTCTTGACCTGCATGTACCGCAGACCAATATACGGTGTCCAAAGAGAATGGCCGGATGCGATAGCTTTTTCTGCACGAATGCTAGCATACCAAGCGGAACCATCTGGAGAACCTGTTAGTTTTTGACCCAAGTTGTACTGGGTCAGGTCATTGTCACTGCGAACATAGCCCAAGTCAGCGCGATAGGTCATATCTCCTAACGTGATGTCATGATACAGGCCGATACCGTAATATTTGTTGTCATTTTTTGTATAGGCAGTATTGCCATAGGAAGAAATATCCCCTTTCGCATAAGCAAAAGCAGCACCTGTACGAGATGTATCTGTTGTGTGGAAATCACTGCCTAAAATAACGCCATTATACTTCAAGTCATAGTTAGCTTTTGTATTGCCTGTATTAAATCCATCTACGGTTTTATTCTGATGGAGATAGGATGCCCAAATACCCTGTTGTGTACGATCATGGTTAGCAATCATCGTGTCTAAATCCTGACCAAATCCATAGGTACCATACGCAACGCCGCCAAATGATGCCATCATGACAGCACTGTCAAATGCTGCAGCACCTTTTTTGACATCGCCATTGGTAGTAACGCCAAAAGCTGTATCAACAAATTGACCGGCTGCGGTCTTTTTACCTTCGTCTGATGTTGCATACAACACTAAATTCGGTGCTATGGAATAATCTTTTAAGACAGCGTAGTTATTCTGAAAGACAACATTACCATCTTTGTCTATCGTGCCTTCTGTAAAAATATTATCTCCATATATCTGCTGCCAAAGCGTACCTTTGTATGTATCATTTTTAACTGCAATAGCATTTTTTAAACTGTATTTTGTTGCTTTATCTGCCTTGGCATCCTTAATAAATAATTTAGCACCTTGTTCAATCGTAACGTTTTTATCATTTTCTGCATCAACAATTTTTTCTACATCCACTGTCGACTGTGCATCACGTGTTTGAGGATATACGGCCTTTGTATATGCAGACGAGTTCTTCGTAAATGTAATATTCCCATTGCCTTTTACTTCAAGTGCATTGGAAATATGAACTTCACCATTAATAATGCTTTGCGAATTTCCGCTAACAATAAATTTACCTGCTTCAATATTTAAATTATTTACATTGACGGTAGTATCATCCTGAAACTCTATTTGTCCGTTATTTTTGATATTCAAGTTATTGGTAGAAAATGTGTTTTTGTTATTAGCCGTATTCTGTGAAAAAACTAAGGAACTACCTTCACCATCAATGATAGTTGAATCAGCTTGAATAGTAGAGCCTCCCATAATAGAAATGGTATTTTTCTGATTGGTGTTCTGACTAACTTCTATCTTATCAACAGTAGCATTTGTCTGATCGAGCGTAAGTGTCCCATCATCAGTCGTATTACTGGAAGAATCAGCCCCTACGTGCAGCGTTCCCCCCTGAAGTGTACTGTTTTTAAACGTAATCGTTCCGCTATTAACCCATGCGCCACTGTTCTTGACCGTGGAATCATTAACATTGATAGTACCGCCTTCTGTCGCAAGATACCCGTTCGGAATATCTATACTGCCCTTGTTAATCGTAATTGTACCGCCATTATCAGCTGCGATTTCTGTACCAAGCGGCTTCCCATCCTTATTTGTTTTACTGCTTCCATCACCAAACGTTAAGCCATTAAAGGTAAAGTTTACGCCTTTATCAGCCCATGCACCATAGACAACATCGCGACCATATTGTTTTTGATGGCTTTCTTGCGTAATATTTTCATTAGATATTCCCGCATAGTCATCTACTGCATCTGCCCATACACTCATAGACATGCCCATAGTCAACATCATGGCTACAGCAAAGGCCATCGTTCGTTTTTTACTGTTCTGTTTCATTTTGTTTCCTCCCATTTTAAATTCATAAAAAGATTATATATACCCCTTGCCATAGACACCACTATCTATGGCAATCACATCTTACAACTGTATTTCAAACCGATAATTATAATGACGTATGCCACCCATTTCTAATTTGTATCGTTCATCGCCACGCGATAAATCCAAGCCCCGAATTGATGTATTCGTCTGCAAGTATTTGATACTTTCACCAATCATGACTTTGCCTGGCGAATACGTAGAAAACGTACTGTCAATCGCTACATAGGGAAAGACAATTTCATTATAGTTTGTCGCAAATCCTGTCATAAACGCCGCTGGCTGATGATTTAAAAACAGGCAAAAGGTGTAATGAGAATCCAGCGTTTCCATCGCCCATGCCAATGCTGAAAAATATCGGTGTTTGAGATACGGAAAAAAATCCATATGGCGATGTTTTCGTTCTGATTCTCGTTTGGTATAAATTTTTATTACATCAGATAATAACGCTGTATCTGTAAAGGGACCATGAATAACCTGTAGCTTCGTTTCTATGTCATTCCTACGAATTTTGCTATATGCCTTATGCAAGTTCGAGCGGGCATTACGCGACAATCCTTGCTCATACGTTTCATACTCATCGGGAAAGGGAATTTTTACACATACTCGCTCTTCTTCAGCCTGTATCGTCATCATCGCAGTAGTTCCACAAGCAGCCATATCCTCCAAAAAAGGAAACAACCTGGAGCGTTCATTCATCATACGTAAGAGTAATTTTTTTCCTGGAAATATCTTTTGTAATTCACCCAATGCTTTTTTCCACTGTTCTGACGTAATCGCCATATCATATAGGACATCCAAATGACCTGCACCGCTTATATTTTCGCCAAAGAGATGCAACGTATTTTTCTTCAAATATAATGGAAATAATATCCATGGCTTTTGGTCTTCTTCATAGACTAAAAAATAGTTTTTTTGGCATAGTGTCGATGGTTTTACTTTGATATATTTGTATATTTGCTCATTATATTCCCATGAAGAATAGGGAAATACATAGGTATTATGGGCATACAATCTTTTCCAAATTTGTTGCAAAGCAGGATTATCCCACTTATACATGGTTATCATGTTCATTCACTCCTAAATTTGATTTTCAAGACACGCCAAAAGCGGGCGCATACTCTTTCTATGCGTCCGTACTAATTTTTCTCCATGAGAAAACACGTATTTAGCTATTGTCAGATTTTTAGAGATTAGGTGTATATTTATGCACCCCCCCCCTAAATATTCTTGCATTATATGTATGACATTTTCTTACGATATACAAAAATACAGGTGCCATGTTAGTCCTCCTCTCTAATCAATGTTTATTATAGCGTATTTATGTATAGATTGCAAAGAAAAACAAAAAGCACTTTCTCAGCCATGATGATACCATGCTGAGAAAGTGCCTTTCAATACATATACAAAATCGCGATGTGACTACAAAGAGTCACTTATGATTACATATCGCTCATTCTGCCCACACTTTGTGGTTTTTGTTTTCCGTAGCTTCCGCGATGTCCCAATTTTTCTACGATAATGAAGAGCATCGGAATGAGGAATACACCCAAAATGGTTGCCATCGATGTACCGAATACGACGGCTATACCCATAGTAACACGGGAGATGAGGTATTAACACTGATGAAGTCTAAGGGTGGTAGTAGTAGAGGTGTCACATTTGAGGTGTCTACATATACCGAAAACTATGCATCCCGTTAGATATACTTTAGCATTCCAAAATACTTTGACACACTAAAGGACACCTAACCGAATACATAGGTATACTATAATACTTTAGTTTTCTTTTGTTTCTTTCCCCTTCCCCCATATAAAGGTCAAATTATACCTTAGGTATATATGGACATATTACTTTCACTAGTACTACCACTTCTTCTTCATTATGTTTCTTCTAGGGCTGCTATTATCCTGTATATCCCCATACATCATAGAAAATATACCTCTATCTTCATCCATCATCGCTTCTAACCATTCATCTACTTGTTCATCCATACCTGTCTGAGCATCTCTATCCATTACATCTAGCCAATAAGACACAGCCATCGTTAGGGCATCCAAACGGTCATCATGCGCCAAAGAACCTTTATCTCTACTTAAACGAGTCATTTGATACACTAATGAGTACTTCTGTCCTTTATCTTCATACACTCTGTAATCATCTTTTATAACAGACTCAGCGACAATCATTTTATGTCTCATCATCACAGGTTCCAAAGTATCAATAATACGAGCTTCTTTTTGCTGTGTGTTCTTCACCTCCTGAATGGCACATGGGTGAATCTTTGTCAGGATAGGTTTGAACAGTTGGGTAAACATACCATCTCCAAAGTTCGCTTCTACTACAATTTCATTCACACCATATACTTTAGATTTATTAGCTAATTGGGTAAGTACACTATCGGAATAACCTTCTGAGAATCCACCTACTTCTACTACAAAAAGATACCCATTCAAGTATTTTATAATAGCATATGCAGTTTCGTCTGTACCACGCCCAGAAGGGTCTATAGCCATTACAGTTCCTGTGTACTTAGCAGTTTCTTTACTTCTACTCAACTCACGGTGAAAATAATCTCCTTTAATAGCTACACAGGAAATCTGATTTAGTCTATATTCATATCCACTTGCCCATGCCCATTTTAGTGACGTTTCTTCCATATCCACTGTAGAGACAATCAAGTCTTGTACTTTCAGGGGGTATTTTTCATAGTCAGACAAATTGGTATTCAGTTTAAACTGTAAGGAAAACCCTGCCTTACCATATGATAACCTACGTTCCTCTATTTCTTGTTCTGGGAAACGTACAGGGTCTGTTGGTCTACCTGCATATAAAGAGGGATTTTTATCATAAGGAACAGCTATAAAAGGTGCTAATTTATCCCCGTAAAACTCCCGTTCTTCTGGAGATTCTGGGTATACGATAGGAAATATAAATGTGTTATACCCACGATTATCCAGTTCTTTATACAGTGACATTTCATTCTGAGGCGTCCCTAGATAAATAATTTTGCTTTCTTCACCAGGTTTAATGATAGCATCAAATTCTTTAACATCCTCAAACAATTTGTCTCTACGCACCTGTGTACTGGAGTTATTGGGAATTTCTACGTCATCTGCTATAAGTAAATCTGCACGTGAGCCTGTAATTTGTCCAGTAATCCCAACTGATTTAACAGAAGGAGAAATATCAGGAATAGCTAAGCCTACATCAAATAAATTTTGAGTATTCCGCTGACCATCTACAGGTTTTAGTTCAGACAAAAAGTCTAGTAAGTATATAATACGTCTAATAAATACTGCGTTCGCATCTGCTCTATCCTTACTAGCAGAAATAATTAAGCATTTTAACTGCGGATTGTTCCATAGCTTCCAGACAACATAGGCACATGTAATAAAAGATTTAGCTACCCCACGGAAGCCCTCAATAATAAATCGTTTGTCTGGACAATTCATCAGCAGAGTAGCAATAGCATACTGTATCTTTGTCGGTTCTGGTAAAGCAATTTCATCCCATAGAATAAAAAGAAATTTACGAAAGTCTTGTTTAGCTGATTCAATTTGCTCTGGTGTCCATTGTGTTAACAAATTCTACATCATCTCCTTCTGAAAAATCAGGAATTTCTTTTGTAATCTGTTTTACTAAAGGAGCAGAGGTTTGTGGAGTAGTTTTCAAATCATTATCTTTCAGGAACTGTCGAACCTTTGCTAAAAACTGTGGGTTTCGTTTCAATTCTTCATCACTCAATCCATCCAATAATGCATCCACTTCTAACTCTGCTATTTTGTCTAATAATTCAGGATTAATTTTCATACGATATGTAACACCATCCTTTCTCTATTCGTGTACCACTAATTAAACAGGGTTTTAAATTTAATAGGTATCTCAGGTATGTAATTATACCTAAAGATACCCAGAGAATCTCCAACCCTTGTTTAAGTACGGTATTTAGACAATTTTCACTAAATCTTTGTTCTTGTTAATGTATGACTCAGGTTTACAACCAAAGCGATAGGGAAATAAAGGGCAAGACACAGTAGTACAGTTTCGCACCTCTCCTTCTTGCCCACAAACGCAATCAAGACATTTTGCTCTAATTGCTTTTGTATATGATATTGTTTTTGGAACACGCATCAATACTTTCTTATTCGTACTCATTTTATTTACTGCACCCCCAAACTAACAGACTACCTGCAACAACCCATGCTAAATTACGTTGTCGTTCCATTGTCTTTTTTTCTCGAATCATCAAGTCCGTTTGCTCTTGCAATTCCGTCAAGTTCTGTTTGTAGCTTGTCAAGTAATTGTTGGCTTCCACTATAGAGTTCTTGGATTCGTTGAGCTGTGTCTGTAGCATCTTTATTTCTTTCTCCTGCTTCTTGTAGTTCTCGTTGAGTAGCTTCGTAGTTTGTCTCAAGCTGTTGAACTGTGCGACTGACATTGTTACTGTCTGTGCCTGCTGTGTTGTGTCGGGTGAGGCAAGTATAGTACCCTGCCCCATAACACAAAAGACACAAAAAAGCAAGAGCAAATATAATTTTCTTTTCCACATACATTTGCTCCCTTCTATTATTTTGCGAATACTTGATATAACAAGACAAAGATAAGAACCCATTCACACACCCGTAAGAACACCGCTCCCACTTTGTTAGTAGAGATGTCAGTAGCTTTATCCCAAGAAGCTTGCAACTTATCTAACTTACTGTTTACCTTATCTTCCATCTGATTCACTTTGTCTTCTAATTCTTGCCATTTGTTTTGTTCGTCCATGTTATCACGACTCCTTTCTAAAATTCATCATACCACTCGTTTAAATCCACTTCGACGCCCCCAATGTTTCCATGTGCATCATACTGCCAACCACTGCAGTGTTTATCAGGATAATTCTGTGCGAACTCATTGAAACCCCGATAATCAGCAATCCAGTATGGTACATAGTCAGCTAAGAGTTTTGGTCGAATGGAGTTGACCATGTAATCTGTACATTTTAAAGAAGATGTATAGATACCTACATTTCCATACCCTGCTCCATTCATAGCACAAATAAAAGCACTACAAATAGCTGTGGTATCTACACCCTCTTCAAACATTTCGTCTGCTTCCACGTCATACCAAATCCCTAGTTTTATATCAGAGGTATCTATGTCTAATGTAGACAACAGATAGATAACTTCATTTGCTTCGTCTATAGCTTCATATGTCGTAGTTGCATGAGAAAAACAATAGAATCCTACTGGTAAATTGTAATTTTTGCAAGAGCTTACAAAGTGCCATAGGTTTTTAGTATACATCATACCTTCACTGATTTTAATAATGACACCATCAACACCTGCTTTGACAATCTCTTCAAAATCAATGTTTCCTTGATAATCACTAATGTCAATTACATATTTCATATATTATTTCACCACCTTGTCTATACCATCATTTAATTTGTCAGCTTTCTTTTCATGTGCAATTTGCGCAAGAGCGTTTCTAAGATATACAGGGATGTATTGTCCATAGCCTGCTTTATCCACATTCTCGACAATGCTTAGGGCTTCTATCACAGCAAAGGCCCCAATGAATAACGTACGCACTGTGTGAGCATTCATTGCCGTGTCTAAGAGAACGCCTAATCCAATAATTAAAAACATCAAGGCTTTCTTCCATAGTCCATGTGTTGCAATAGAGCTTGCGAATGTGCCTGTTTTAAAAGATACCCAAATGCCTGTAATAATGTCGAATGCGACTAATAGGCACAAAGCTGTAATCTGCTCATCAAATCCCCCTACAATATGGTCAAGGCATAACCATAGAAAAGAAAAAAGGATACCCAATTTTATTTCAAGCGGTGTCCATAGTGTGCTAAGTGTATATAACATTTTTCTCATGTATCATCCTTCCTTTTATTCGACAATATACCAATCCTCAGAAAGTAAATCAGCTTGAGATGCCAACCATCCAAGCTGTACACCCGATGTGCCGACAAAAGCTACTGCTTTATTTCCCATTGCTTCTCATCTTTTAAACATTTATTCCGTTTGCATCTACCCATTTTCCATCAGTGTACCAAATTGGTTTTTTAAGCGTAGTATCAAAGTACATCATTCCTTCCTTTGGCTCATTTATCCTTTGGGTTGTTTTTCCTGTAAGTATTCTTTGTACACTATTTTCATTATAAATTAAATTCCAGTTACCCCACGTTTGTTTTCCAATATTATACATACGTGCATATTTGCGTTGTTCTCCCCAGTCACAAACAACTTGCGTTTTCATATTTTCTGCATAGTTAGTATTATCACCGCTACTATATCGCATCACTATATAAAAAGGGCTGTCTGTAATTGGCGAATTAATCATTTCCTTTGCTATGTTATATGAGGAGACTGAATATGTACCAATTGTTTTTATGTTATTTAAATTGTTTAGAACTTCCTCCTTGCTTGTTATCTGATATGCGCCACAGTAGAAGTATATCCCATCTATTAACTTTCCTTCTTCTCCTTCTGTTGATAAAAATCTCCATAAGGTACATTCCTCATTGTATTGTAGATATTTGCTTTTAACAGGGGTATTTGTGATTATTAAAAAGTTAGTCGCTTTTCCTTTTACCGTTATTAAATTATCATTTTCTGCGTACCGCCCATTATTAAATTCAAATCCGTCGAACCATTTGTTATTTTCTTTCGCCTGCTCTCCCTGTTCAAAACAGAATCCTTTCTCTACTCCTTCCACCGAGATATGGTCAAAAATCCAATGGCTTGTCCCGTTTCTAGAATTATGCAAGTAGAAAAAGCCACTATCTCCACGAGTGAATACACCACAATGCAAGTAAATTTCATTCATCCACACCCAGTCATTTGATGATACATATACTCCATTTGTTTCTACATCTATTTTTTTAAACCAAATATCTGTGTAGGCGGAAGCTTTATATTTATTATCTCCACAAAGCCATATCCCCCCACCATTAAATGCAGTAATCACATTAAAATGATATACACTATTGTTATTATTGCCAAGCTTAAATGCATATTCAGTACCTGTATATTCTATACTTGCTTGGGACGCATCTATAACAATGTTGTTGTTTCCATTTCTTTCAATCATCTTGTCTAATCTGTAAATACCTGCAGGAAAATAAACGCTTTTCCCTGTGTCAAAAGCTTTTTGAATCGCATCAGAATCATTAAAAACACCATCTCCCACTGCGCCATATGCTCTTACATTAGCGATATGGGGTGATATATTTGGAGTGATATACCGGCTGTCTTTCAATACGCAATTTTTCCCTTTTTCAACTTTAATTGTACAAACAGGAATACTATTAACCGGAAGCATTGGAGGACTAATAATTGGTTGTACGCTTCTTTTCATTTCTAATTGGACAATTGGAGATTCTACCTCAGTTTCTTTCATGAAGTTTCTCGGTGTATTCCCCCCTGCTACTTTTTCGCGTATTATAAATGTATCATCAGTACTTGTACTTAGTGCTTCCCACTTGTTTGTCAACGTGTTTATACTGTTGAATACAGTCAATAAATTCTGTACTGTCTCTGCAATAGTACTTCCAATTAAAAAATACCCGTTTTTCCCTGCTACGCTACTATTTTTAGTGGGTTTTAAATCACCACCATTTATGCTACCAAACCGCAACCAATTTCCATCTATCGGCTGTTTAACTAGTTTATATGTAGCTTCCCCTTTTTGTTCCTCTTGTATGTAACTCTGATTTCCTTTTATATATGATAGTTTTCCATTATTGTCTATAAATATAGCATCATATCTTGGGATTTCACCTGCATCTTCTATAGTAAAAGCTTTTTCTGATATTTTGTATTTATCTCCTGTTTTTAATACGACGACTCCAGAATTTATATGTACTATCTTATTATCTATTATAGACGCATCGCTTCCTTTTACGACCCCATAGCCAATCATATCTCCTAGCCATTCGTTTTCTGTTAGCAAACCATCAAATGCAGTTTGTGCATTAATTAAATATTGCTTACTTAGGTTTGCCCAACTTTTAGCACTTTGTGTATACCTTGTTGGGCTGTTTTCGTCTATGTTGCCATCTGGACTAGTGGGAGACATGGCCCATGCTTTGGAAAGAGCTGCAGAACTAGCAGAAGCTGTTTGAGAAGAAGCAGCTTGTTGTTGCTTAGTAGTCACATCTGTCTGCATACTCTTTACATTAGTCTCAATCGTTTGATTTCGTTGCACAAAGCCATCCTGCACGGATTCCATATAGTGCTTTGTTACAGCATCCTGAGCTTCTGTCGGGTCAGCTACATTTATAATCCTATGTCCGAAAGCATTGAAATTTTCCCCATCAGGATACGTAGAGATACTATTGAGCATAATATAGTCCTGTGTTTCTTCAATCAGGTGTAGTTGTTGCAAAGATTCTAGTGTCATTTGAGAAGCCTTGATGAAAGCTCCATCAGCCCACTGAATAATCCGAGAGGATTCTGTTTGCCTGTGTATCCAGATTTCAGCTCCTTTTTCCGGAACTTCTGTCAGGATTACCTTCCTATCCACTACAGAATAATCTGTAGGGTAAGACAAAGAAGTCCCACCTACAGCTACTTTTATATACTCTGGATTTAGATAGTCGAAACCAAAGTAATACTCTTTTGTCGTGCCATCCCCTGTAAGGGTTACAGAAGCCTTTAGTTCTGCTTCATTTCCAGATTTATTCATAGTAATTTACCACCTTCCATTCATATTAACGAGATTATTATGTTGTTTCTTTTTGGATTTTTCCTGTTTCTTCTTTGTCTCTTTTTCCTGTGCTTCTGTCTGGACACCTACCATGTTCATTAATTGTACCACCGGATTTCTTACAGGTTTTGTTTCAGGACGTTTCTGGAATTGTTCTTCTACTGCTTGACCTTTATGCATATCCAACAAACCAGACATAACTGCTTGTGTTCCTACGAATTTATCTATAGGAAACATTTGAGTCATTGTCTTAGCATCATCCTGATATATTTTATTGTCAACAACCAAATCATTAATAGCAGACCAAAGGCTACCTACTCCAGATGCTAACGAAGACACGGAGCTAATACTAGGTAGCTGATTAATATAGTCACCGATTCCAGTGGCTTTACCTTGACGATTTACTGTAGTACGTACTGTAGCAGAACCTGTCAATAATTCATAAACATCATTCCCATAGGAAAGACCTGCTAAGACAGAACTACGAGTTAAACCTGCTCGGAAGAAGTTATCTGGAGTCAGTGTTTCATCCAAATATTTCTGTCGTTCCTTTTCGTCTTTGTATTTATAGTTTGCATATACCTGTGTACGTAATGCCCAAATACCTGCACCTGCTATAGCAGAAGACAAAAGTTGTGTCATTACTTCTTTATCTGGTCGTTCTAAAGCTCTAGCTAAATGGGAGTCCAAAGCCATACGGGAGAAATTCTTAAATTGAAAAAGCATTGGCAATAGTGAACCACGTTTTGCAAAGTAGTTGTCATTGGATAACGTAGGTTGCAGAATAGCTCGCTGTACTGCCTGTTGTGAAAAGGCTCTCATAGAGACATAAGAAGCATAGTCTTCTTCCTGCATTTTTTGAATAGCCTTGAAAACAGCATCAGGGTCATCATGGTTTAAATTGCCAAAATGTTTCTGGACTAAAGATTTGAATTTGTCTACGTCCCGAATACCTGCTACTTTTAAATTTTCTTTACTGAATAGCTTACTAGTTTTACCTTGCACTGCCCAATCAATCAAATCAGACATAACATCTGCTTCTCCCATACTGATAGCTTTAGAAGTCCACGCTGAAAGTCTATTTATCATAGACGTAGCATCCGCTGCATAGTCCACAGCATCATTAGCACTTGCCATGAGTTTTGCTCTGAGCCCAACTCTATCCAACTGAGGTGTTGTTAGATTCATTGGATTCAAGAATGAATAGTGAGCATAGTCAGCAGAAATACGCAATTTATTCAATTCCTCTGGGGTCAAGGTAGAACTACGCATATACTGTAAAACTTTGTCTAACATAGGTATCATGTGTGTAATTGCACGTGAGCCTGTAACAGACATAAGCCCTACGTTTTCATTTATCTGGTTTAAGCCCATGTTCCAACCGTTCATACTGTAGGATAACTTTGTCATCAGTTTACCTAATTTACTCATAGGGTCACGAGAACGTTTGGTGCCATAGCGAACACCCATTAATTTAGACACAATATAATCAAACTCTTCCATAGCATCTTCTACATCTGAATGATTGATGAGCTTCTTATTTTCAGATGCTTGACGAAGTTCCCTGTAGATTTTGTCTCTATATTCATCAAAATACTTGCCTATATCTGTAACTCCTAAAGAACGCATAACAGCTTTAGCTGAACTTCTACCTGCAATACTGGTCATCGTTTTGAAAATATCAGTATCTCGCATACATTCATCAAATGACCATAGACCACTACCATCGGGCAATTCTTTGTCTGCCACAGCGGATGTATCCACAGGGAATCTACGCATGTATTGATTCAGTTTGTTCATATGATTTAAGTCATGCATATCTATTTTGGAATTAGACAAATTATGGTCAATGATACCATATGCCCAGTTATGAGCTTCTCTATCTATATAATCTTCCAGAGTTTCTGTTGCCAGAGCTTCTTCCTCTTCTTCACTTACTTTCTTTCCTGCTTTTAATTTAGAATCTAACTCAGCTTGTCGTTTAGCCAAGTCTTTCTTCCACATTTCTTCTATAGCTGTTCTATCTACATTCTTACGACCATACTCAGCCAACCATTCAACTGCATCATCTGTAGTATCAAAGTGAGTTAAGAAATCTGCTACTTTGTCTATATCTGCATTACGGTAAAACCCTGTGTCTGGAATAGCTTCATCCAAAAGACCTGCCTTACGAAGTAACCATTGTTCTTCTTTTCTAAACTCAGCTGCATAAGACACAGCTTGTTGTATTTCTTTTGGATACTCTGCAATGCTCAGACCCTTCTTGAATTTTGCATCATAGGCTGCTAAGAATTGCTTCCCAAATTTATCACGCACAGCTTGAGGAGTACCGGGGTGGGACTGAAAGTATGGAACATAGCAATCTGTATACATTTTCCCCAACCAATTCTTGAGGTCTTTCTGCATAATGTCTTTGCGTGTAGACACGTCCATAGACATACCTTCTGGTAATCTTCCTGCATTTTGTCTAGGGTCTGCTAAAAATTTACGAGCAAAATCACGGGCATGATTAGATACAGAGTTTGCGAAATGACCATATGTGTTGCCAAGGTATTTCGTATCCTGTAGCTTACGTCCAATAAACTGCATAACTCTACTCTTAAATCCTATCTGGGATTCTTTCTCTACTTCACGAAGTGTCTTAGAGCCAAAGTCGGTGTCTTTCTTAAAGGCTTCTTTCTCAGCATCTGATATGATACCTTTCGAATCTTTTTCCAGTTTTTCAGGAGAAACTGAAAGAGAGAAGACAGTATTTCCAGTATCTGGCATTTCCATATCTATGCTATAGTTTGGGTCAATGATTTCAGGTTTTGTGATAGCATCATTTAGAGGTGTGTCTTTACGAATACGAACACCATCATTAATAATATCCCCAGTTTCAGTATACGTTACCCCAGATTCCCGATACAGAATTTTCTTTAATGCCTTGCGAACGTCATCATTAGACACCTTCGTACCTGTAGTCTTCTCTAATTGCAATCGGATGTTATTCATTTTTTCAGAATCCGTGAGAGCTTCCATAGCATACTGTGTCTTATTTACCGGTGTATCTTCCCCTAAAACGGACTTTCTATATTTTTCCCACACTTCGTCTGATATAGGCAACTTATGATACTTTTCAGCTGCTTTCCGTACTTGTCTGCCTATATCAGGATTATCCATGGAAATTCTTAATAAATCTGTTACAGAAGCATCTTTGGGCAAACCTGCTCTTCTTAAGAGCTTACTAGCCTTTTTACCCACTAAAGCTTCTGCAGGTGCTGCAGGGTCTACTGTAGGTAAATCTCCAGAGGATAACTTATAAGCTTTACTTAACTGTTTACTTCTCTTTGCTTTTCCTTTAGTATAGTCTGCAGAATCTCCCCCTAGAAACTCTTGTACTGCATCTTCTAGAGGAGCCTTACTTTTCATATCCACATGGGTAGACAAAGACACAGCGTCCCCCATGTCCATAGCATCTCGAACTGCCTGAGTTTCCATCGTATTTACTTGGGTGATAAATTGATTCATGTTGGGAGTATCTGTATTTATCCCTGCATTTTTCATAGTACGAAGAAACCGTACACCTGCACCACCTGCTGCTCCTAATATCCCTGCCACTGCATAGTTGGCTTTATTAATTCCATAACGTTCAGACAAATAGGAGTCAGCCATATTAATCATGCCCTGCGCTACCCCTGTTTCTGCCATCTGGTATATGCGTTTTGCTCCAATATCCATAAGAGCTTTGGAGCCTAGCCTAGCACCTACTTTAGCTACTAAGGCTTCTTCACCGACAAATGGGATAAGATTCAAAGGGTCTAAGAGCATGCCTGCCAACCCACCAATAATAGAATGAATGCCAAAAGATGTTTCATCTGCTCTTTTTTGTCTATCTAGGTCTTCCTTTTTTGTCTTGAGGAATGCCATGAACTGGGCTTCGTTATCAGAATTCAAAAGTACAGAATTTTTAGCTACTTCATTATCCCCCAGTAATTCATCCATAAGCTGTAAGTTTTCCTGAGAGGGTGTCCAATCAGAATCATAGATATTCCCCTTGTTCCCTGCTTTTATCAAGGCAGTACGTATAGCAGCGATTGTACCATTTTCGTACCACATGTTTTTAAAGGAATCTTCCAACTTATCCATGAAAGGTCTATCTTCCTGATTGATTTGATAGATTTCAGGATTGATGATAATAGGAAATGCAGTGTTAGGTTGATAGACACCACGACTATGCTTGAGGGATTCAAATAACCCTCCTACACCAGACAAAGCCCCCGTAGCTTTTCCCATGTGTGCTCTAACATTATCAGCATAAGCACGCTGAGAGGGATAAGCATCCCCATTGTAATATTCCGTAGAATCTGGTATATATCCATTCGCCATCGCCGAGTCAGCTGCACCTTCACCACCATAATGTTCTAGGGACATTAAATCAACATCCCCACCATATTTATCATACATTGCTTCTGTTTTTGCACGCATGACAGCATCCTGCACTTCTGGTGGAGCTGAAGCAGGGTCTACCCCAACATAAGCCGGAGCAGCTGACTGTGCATAGGCGTCCCATGTTCCCTGACTAAATTGGTAAGCACCTGTACATCCTGAGCCAGAAGCATTGGAAGCCCCATAATCACCACCAGATTCAATATCTCTAATGGCTTCCATAAACTTTGCTATTTCAAGTTCTCTATTACTATCTGCTATCTTTGTCTCCCCCTTTCTGTCTTATAATGCATCCCATATATCTGAGACTCTTTGTTTTACAACATCCACAATGGAATCCGAGTTTTTCATTTCGCCCTGTTCTGCTTCCGTAGGTTGATAATTATCAATGTCATGAGTTATAACGCCAAGGAGTCCCTCATGCACTGCAGGGGTTTCTGTTTCTTCTGCAGGAGCATCATATACCTGATTTCCACTCTGCTGTAGATTTGCTCTGGCTTCTTCTACCAATGTATTCAATGGGTACGTTTGTACACCTGCTGAGGTAACAAATGACACAACTGCGGTTCCGTTTGCTTGTTGATTATTATAGGTAACAGTTACCATAGATGGGTCTATTCCATTTGAGGAGCAGTACTCATTGAATCTACTACGTAATACCCACTGAAAAGCACTACGACATACATCATCTGGTGTACCTCCAATGTCACATAACTTCGTAGCAGCAACTGGAATTGGACAACCATTAAAAGCAAAATATTCAGATGCTATTCTATAATTTGTTTGCCGTACTGCTTCTGTGGGAGAAAAACCCATAGCACGATAGACACGAGCGTAGTTTCTATACGTATCCCTTAACTGTGCTGAGTTAGGTTCCGTATAAGAAAAACCTTCATATGAGGTTCCATCATCCAAACTTGGTAAAGACAGGGTAGATATACCATCACTGACATAATCAGACATCTCATTATCTAATGCCTGTAATCGTCCAGAATCATTCAGTGTATCTTTCACTTGTAAATATTTGTCTACCCCAAAACTAGCTACACACATAATATCAGCTTTCACAGATGCATCTGATAAGACATCATTGAAATACCCTGGAACCTTTGTATATAAATTGACAACTTCCTGAAGCATAGGAGACATAGTAGGATTGTCGGGTGTTAAGCTGTTTAATCCCATCGCTGCATAGTTTGTAATTGTTTCCGAGGCTATTTTCTTAAAGGCAGGATGGTACACCAAACGCATGAATTTTGACACATCATCAGGATTATCCGGATTTAAATTAGACAAAATACCATTTATTTTTGTCTGAATATCTGTATCTGTAAAACCTAACGTTTTATAATCAGCAGCAGACAACGCAATAGCATTACCCATAGAATCCTTTGTTTGCCCATTAAGGACTGCATTTAACTGTGCATCCAAGTTTAGATTACCTACAATAGCTTTCTGTTGAGCTTTCTGAGCTGCTAACTCAATAGCTTTTTTTTGTCTTTCCTCAGCTTCTATTGCTGCTATACGCCCTCCAATCATACTGGAAGCTATAGATTTTTCTTCCCCACTCAATCCATCTACATAGGCATATAAAGATTTTTTATCTGTGCATGCAGACACCTTATCATAAATATTCCGTGTAATTTCCATCCAGTGTTTCTTATTAGACTCATCAGCTAAATCTTTATACTTCTCAACATCTATAAAATCACTGAGTTTCTGATTACCATATACAGGGGTATCTTTTAGTTTTTCTATAAGTGTCCAGTTCCCTGTATTCTCTGCTATGTTTTTCAGCATGTTATCCATAATCTGATAGTTCTTCGTAGGGTCACGCTCTTGTGTAGTTGACAGTAAGTTTCCTATCTGATTACTAAAGGTATTCATTTCATCATCTGTCCAGTTCCACCGATTACGGGTATTCTCAGAGACAAAAGTAGAAATGGTTTCAGCCCGATTAATAGACATCTCCGTTGCTTTGTCTGCTACGAACTGTTGAGCTACTTTTCCCGTATTTACCACACGGGATTCATATAAACCATTATCCATAGCATAGGCATTGTTGATAGTTGTTTTGTCTAAATATTCCTGTACATTATCGTTGAAGAACTCATCATAGCTTTTGATTTCTTCCTGTAAAGTACCTTTCAAACGTTCCTGTGAGGTATATGCCTGATACCGCTTATGAATTTCAGAAGATATTTCCTGACCTTTTAATTGGTCTATTAAAGCAAGAGCATAAGGATTATCCTGTAAATCTCCGATACCTGCCTTATTTACCATGGCGATACCATCCATTGTTAAACGTATATCATGGTCTTCCCTACCGTATATGATAGGAACAACTGCATCAGCTATTTCTTTTTGTCTTTTATCATAATCAGAGTTATACTGCCCCAAAGCAGCACTAACAATACCTAGTGACTGCGCCAACTCAGCACCTTTATTTGTCTTAGCTGCTTGAATACCCCCACCAAAACTGGGTATCATCAGATTTCTTTGATATGTATTTTGAGGTTGTGGGGTGAACTGTTTAGCTGTCCCCACAGCATTAGAAGTTGATGTAACTGCCATATTTTGTGCTCATCCTTCCTTTCTGCCAATCAAAACCATCGTCACGCCACAGCCCAGGGAACTGGTCATTGTACTTAGGATAGCCATCAAAATAATATCGACGCTTCCAGTTATGCATACCTCCATTATAATCTGTGCCTAAAGCAGCTTCTCGTTTCGTCTTAGCATTCAGATAATCATTGTACCAAGACAAACCAGTACCTGCTAAGCCTAACAGAAGACTGGTTGTTGACGGCATTTCTGGAGCCTGCGCACGGATGTTTTCAATTTCATCCTGTGTAGACTTCATTACCGCTTCCTTATTCAAATCTATTTCATCAGATTGTCGTTCATAATTATCTTTCACAGAACTTACTGTTCGTAACACATCAGCATTCGCAGTACGTTCTAAAGCTCTTCCTGTACGGGAGTCTCCCCCTGTGTCTTCATTAATAGAAGCACGGACTCCAGAAAGTAAGCCTAATGAGTTTTGTCTTACTTTCATAATGTTATTCACAGCAGCATCAAAAGCATCTACCCTTTGCATCTCATAATTCTGGAATGCATAATTCATTTTCTTTACAGCTGCCCCTGCCTGCTTAGACAAAGCTGCTGCTTGTCTCTTAGAATTCTCTCTCTCATTGCTCCAGTTAAAAAATGTGGAACCTAATGATGAGACACCTTGAGCAATCTCCAAACCCGACATGCCACTTAAAACGCCCATGCGTTCTCAGCTCCTTTCTTTAGTATACTCGATACCTTGTTGTATAATCCGCTTCGTATCCACCACCAATGATAGACAAAGGCAATGGAGAGTCATTTAATATTTTAATAGTAGCTTCTGTATTCCGTTTTCTAATAGGCACTCTAAATGTCCCTGTAAGTAATGAAGTTTCTCCCAATATATAGTTGCCCATCTTCTTATTTGTCATGATATAATTATATTTGTCATTCACAGATACTTTCATATATCCAGATGAAGCATAGTCGAGAAGAATGTTTTTTATAACTAATCTATATGAAGGTACTGTAGTTGTTCCCCCACCACTATTTAATTGTTTTAAATAAAGTGTAGACAAGGTGATAGAAAACTCATAAGGTACTCCTACAATTACCTTACTTCCCAGTTTTAAATCATCAGACACACGTAAGCGTATCAGTTTTGTATCCGAATCCTCTGCATATAATAATCCTGAAGAAGTGAGGACAACTGCATCTGTAACACCTTCAGGATATAGTTTATCTATCTGTAATGCTAAATACATTCCACTATTATCTGCTGTAGTGTTCTGTTCAGTTAATGTCACTTCCATTTTTCTGTCTAGCATAACTCGATAAGGTTCTGTTTCTGTAAAATCTTCTGTGTTATAACTGAGTGTCATTTTTTCTAAATATACTGCGTTGCTTTTATGTTTAACTGCCAGATACAGCGTAGAGCCTATAAAATCAGCTCCCAATATTTCTCCTGAAAACTTCCATTTAGACCATGAACTCTGCACTCGATTACCAGACATATACAAATACTTATAGACAAATAAAGTGTCTTTATCCTCCGTATTCATCAGCAATAATAAGTTTTCATTGGAGTTACCTATCATTCGATATACATCATTATGGATATAATAAGGTACGTGTGCTGTTACTTCTTCTGCATCCTTTACATCTGTATAGTATTGTGCAACACGATATTCTGAAACACTTGCATAGTCTGCACGTTTAGAGACAAAGTATACAGAGTTACCCGCCCCTACAGGAATTACATCTGTGTCTGAAGTAAACTCTGTTACACTATCCAACCGAGCATTTTTAGGAGATAATGTACCATCTGAGCTGAGAGCAAACTGTGTCTGTTCAGAAAATACATAAAGAGAACCTGAAAATGGAATAGCATTATAAAGAATACTAACCTTATTGTTAGGTGCGTTTGTGTCTATTGGGTCATCATCCTGCACATCTACTACACTTGCCATCCAGAAATCAAACAAGTCAGAAGATGAAGACAAAATGATGTTCTCTCCACTTAGGAATCCTAAACGATTTCTGTAGAAGAATAAGTCATTGAGTGTAGCCCCTACAAAAGAAGGCACCTCATTACTATCTTCATCACCTGTTTTACGAGGTTCCCATTCCAAAGGTTTAAAGACAAAAGTGCCATCGGCTTCTCGTACTAATGCATGGGGCATTGTATTTGCATTAATAGTGTTATCAATTCCAGTTTTTACCGTTTCCACCCAAATATTCTGAGATGCTGAATATTTTACATAATAGTTATCATCGGCACTGGATTCCCCACGCACTAAGACAATATAGCCATCTGGGGCTGATGCAGGTAAGTTGGTAAACTTATTAGTATATGAAGTAATCCCAATTAGAGCTAAATTATTGAAAGAGTCAGAGGTTTCAATTTTGTCTATATGCCCCCGAATACGTAACCAAGATGAACCTGTATCTACCGTGTAATTCTTTGCTCGTATCTGAGTAGCCAACTGGTCACGAATATAATCAGTAGCTATTTGTTTAACATGCTCCACCTTAGAACCATCTGGAGTTTCATAAGAAGCTACCTGAGTTCCATTAATAGATACGGTGTATGTTCTCCCATACTGTCCTTGTTTGACATTTACTAAAGCACCTTGTGAATACATAGTATCCTCAGTCTTTACACCAGACATAGCTACTTTTTTTGTCTTGTTTAATATAAATGTATAGTCAGCAACCGTAACTACACGAAGATTCGCATAAGGATTCAGGATACCAGACAAATAGTCTGCATCCTTCATTGTCACTGTAAGCTCCTTACCAGATAAATCAAAGACACGAATACTTTTGTCTACTACATTAATAAATACTATATATTGCTCTGTTTCATCCCGACTAATAATATGAACATAATACTTTGCATCATCTGATGATAAACTAAATAAGTTACCTATAGAAATAGTAGGAGGTCTTTTCTGCAAACCACCGGCTTCTGTAGAAAATCCATTAACCTGTTCTTCTAACTGTTCAGGGTGTCTAAGCATTGGTGGCTGTTGGCTTACACCTTCAATAAAGTTGTCTATGCGCTGCATTATATTACTCATCGGGTTCCCACCTCTGTTACACTAGTATTATTAAAGATGTTAGGTTTCTGCATATCTAATTCATAAGTAATCACATCCGCATAGGCTTTACCTACCTCAGAAGACAAAGCTGATTCTATGTCTGCATCTCCCAAAAACCGAGAGGCAAATCCTAAAGATGCCCTGGCTGTAACATACTTTCTAAATACATCAGGTAATTCATCAAAAGGGATACACTGCACAACATTACTTAGGGTAATTGCAGTAGAGAATATATCGGTATTATTTGTCACATCATAGACAAAGCCTCCTCTATTTCGATACGTTGTACCCCCTGTACGAAGCCACGAAGAATCCCACCGAATTTTTCCATTTATGGTACTAGGTTGTAACACCATTGTAGGATACGTATTAAAATCCCATCCTTCTTGTTGTATCTCTCTACTAACTGATTCTAAGAAACGTTTAGCAGTTGTAGCATCTACATTCTCTGACACATCTTCTAAAGTTGTTATACCATCTTCCCCAATACTATTTAGAATTTCGTTCAGAGCATCTAATTCTGTCCAGGGTGTAATAATCATCTATTGCTGTCACCTTCCTTTATATACATATTATATATATAGAGAGAGAGAGAAAGAGACAAAGAATATTACATTCCCTGTCTCTTCTCAATCATATAATATTTACTACGAACCAGAAGAAGCTGTGGTAATAGTAATAGCATGGGAAGCTTGCGCTGTGTCTGTCCATGTACCTGCAGTGATAGCACCATTAGCATCTTTAGTAAGCGCAATACTTGCAACGCCTACGCCTGTATCACCCTTAGCACCTGCAGCTCCTTGGGGACCTTTTAAACTAAATAACTTAGAGCCAACAGTCACATCTGAATCTCCTACGGCAGTAATATGGTATACATCACCATTTATGTCAACAACAAAATCATCCGTCTTAACCCCCGCACCAGAGTTAGGCAACTGTTCTTTTGTCAACTTGCTTTCAGTCACGGCTGCTGTTGCTGCCCAAAAGCTATATCCCTGCGTACCTCCTTCTGCGATTCCTTGTTCGATATGATTCAAACTATCTGCATCAATAACATTTCCTGTTTCCCATTTTTTTGCTGTGTATGCCATTTGCATTCCTCCTTTTTAGGAACATAAGGTAAAGGTTATGCTCCTTTTATACTTGGGATTTGCCAACGATTGCCTTACCTACGATAGCATCCCCTGTTACTCCCCCGTGGAAATTGTACCAATAGCCGAAGCTTCTGGACGAAGACCACCATGACCCATCTGATATTTAGCTACCAAATGAGTAGACTGGAGTTCAATACGACGAGCTGTTTCCAACTGAAGGTCTTTCAACTTAACTGTACCTACTGCAGTACGATGACCTGCGACAAAGACACATTTGTCTTTATAGTCTTCAGGAAAATCATGAGCAGTGCCAGAAGACAATACATGCGTACCATCTGCACCACCGATTGTCAGATGGGGAACTTCGATAATCGTAAATCCTGCCAGTTTCGTAATATTACCATCTACGATAGTACCAACGGCACCAAAGTCACGGTTAATAGCTGTCCAAGAGTTAATAAGAGCAGCTACCCCTTCTGGCTTCATGTAGACAAAACGGTCATCTGCAGGAACGTACTGTTCAGAAAATTTAGCTTTCAATTCCAAAAGCATCTGTACCAACATCTTACCTTCTGCCTCTGTTACGCCAATATCACCTGCAGCCAGTGTCTTTGCTAATACAATGCCTTTACCCAATCCTGTAATATTTTCTGTATTCGATACAGCCAGTTTAGCTAACTCAGCAATGATAGCACCATCAGCGGATACAGCCAGGGATTCACCCATCTGTTTAGCATATTCCTGACGAACATCAAAATGAGACATAGCTTCGTATACGTCCGTTACTAACTGGTCGGAAGTAAGCAAGCCATCAATGCCAATAATCTTTTCATTATGCGGAATAGCTTCACGCACATCATCCAAGCTCTGACCTGGCTGTAAGTAGTGAGCATTTGCCCGACCAAATACTGGGAAACTTGCAGATTTACCAGAAGAAATTGTTCGAACAATATGGTTATTCATAGATTTAGAAGCACGTTCGAAAGCGGTAATAATTTCACCACTAAATACTTTCAAAAAGCCCTGTAAGGCATCCGACTGTCCCTGATTTAACCCTGGTTGAGAAATGTTTGTTAATGTTGCCATGTGTATATCACGTCTCCTTTTCTAATTAAAATAATTTAGATGTAATAACTTTCTGCTCTACAGAACGTGTGTATGCTCTGTCTTTACCATAACGAGGGTCAGACATAGCTGTAATCATTTCGTCCTTAGAGGAAAATCCGGTAATACCTGTACCTGCCTGAGAACCACTACCCATAATGGTTGTTCCCTGTGTACCATAAACCCGAACCATATCTGCCTGCACACCAGACAACATCGTCTTAATAGACATAAGGTTTCCTGTGTTTATAGTGTCATTCCACATCTGTTGATACTCTGGACTCTGTGTCTTTACAAAGTTTTGAATTTTAACAAAGTTATCCTGACCACCACCATATTCAATAACACGATTAGCCAACATTTCATACTCAGCTTCCATGCCACGAATATATGCATCAACAACGGTCTTAGGATACCCTGCCTTTTCCAAAGAAGCTCGTGTCTGCTCAGACAAATCTCCTTTTTCTTCATACTCTTTAGACAAATCATCCCAGTTAATGCCTTTGGTTTCTAAATCCTGTTTAAGGTCATTGTCAGCTTGCTGTTGATTATCAATCCGCTGTTGAATATTATTATCTACTTCTTGCCCAGTAGGTTCTGGTTTATTATTATTATCTTCAGTAGTAGTATTTTCACTACTATCTGTAGACTCTGGTTTAATATCAACTTCCATATTAGAGTTGGTAGTAACAGACACATCACCTTCATTTGTCTGCTGCTGTTGCTGTGGTTCTTCCACCGTAGTAGAAGTTACTTCAACTTCCATATTTTCATTTGCCATAATTACTGATTCACTCTCCCTTCACCATTATCATTAGTACTCATAGCCTGAGCAGCCATTTCCTGCCCCATAGCCATTTGCTGTTCTTCTTCAATCTGTTGCTGTGTCTTTACTAAGCCATCAGTTTCAACCCCTGCTCCTGTAAACATATTTAAGAGCAGCACATTCCAGTTAATCATCTGTTGCGCCCCTGGAATCTGAGATACTAAGTTTAGGACTGTTGCATACTTTTCTAAGTCATGTCCACGTCCTAATGCTTCCAGACCTGTAGTAATTGTTGGGTCTATTGTACCTTCTGGTAAGTTTGGGATTTCCCCACTGCTTGACATCTGATTCAGAATGCGTCGTACCAGAGGTAACTGTACTTCTTGGGATAAAATGGAATATACACCACCTAAGGTGTCTTCCAATTCAGATGCTACTGTTCGCACTTCTTCAGCTGTAACTCGCTCTGCATTCCTCTGTACTACAGAAGACAAAAGAAAGGCGAATGACAAACGGTTTTCAATAGCATCTGCTGTACTCTTCGTTGTATTGAAATCATAATATTTGTCTAACTGCAATACACCAATGTCATCTATGCGTCCAGGTATGAAATCCCCACTTGTTGCTTTTTCAATCTTCTTGACTCTTGTTATTCCATTGGGATTTACCAAGTAATAGATATTGGCTGCGATTGTAGACATCTTAAAGATGGCTTTAGACAAATTTTCCAATGAGTTCAAATCCCCCAAATATTCCTCACAGAAAGAACGTCCATAGGACTCCCCATCCACCTTTACCATACGAATAGGGATATATGGGGTCTTATCTACAGGATACTGCTGCTGACTACCTTGAATAGGTTGCCCTTCTACTTCCTGATATGACAAAAAGTTCTCACCGCTTCGACATACATGTGTATATACTTCAATTAAATCTTCTGGCTTTTTCTCCGTATCAATCATATTCTGTACGGTAACATCCAATGTAGAATAGGCTACTTTGTCTAACGTTACAATCTGTACTACATTACCCAACCCATCACGTTGGATACAATAACTGGAGAGTCTGTATAACTTAGCACCCCCTTCAGCAGGTGGGAGAAACAGTAAGGAATTACCTGCGACAATAGCTTGTTTAATCCCTTCTAATACTGTTACACGAATTTGATTAGATTCAATGTATTTCATTACTCTGTTTTCTATCTGCATAAGGGCTTGTTCTACCTGTGCTTTCACATCTTCCTTACCTTGTTGCATGTATTCTGCCAGTACAGCATCAGACATACCTAATCGAAAGAAGGGACTGTTAGGAGGCATCAGTGCTAGAATCAGTTTAGAAGCTAAGTTGTTGACACCTCTGGCTCCTACAGATTGATATGGTGTTTCATAGTTTGTTGATTTATCATCATTTTCCTGAGGAAATAAGGAAGGTATTGTAACTTTTGCACAATCTACAGCACGGTCTATATAAGGCTGTCTATCATTTTTCAGTCTATTATATGTATTTCGTGCTCCTTGTTCCTGTAGTTCCTGAATTGTAATATCAGCCATATCTTAAACATTCAACCCCGAATACGAGCCACTACTACTATTAGTACTCCCAGAAGAATCTCTGGAAATTAATAAACGTCCCTTTCCTCGTTTCTTTTTCTTATTATCTAAGGTTGTATTTTCTCCACCTAATACAGGAGATTCAGGGGCTTCTGCTTGTGTCTGGGCTGCAAGTTGTGCTCCTGTCACATCAGGTGCATTCACAGATACATTTTGAGCACCACCACCCAAAACAGAATTTACAACCTTTCCCACCACTTTAAATGGTGCTGATACAACCTTTTTAATTGCATGGCTAACTCCACCCATTTTGTCTAATCATCCTCCTTTTCTGCATTAAACTGGTCTAAATAATTAATCAACTCCATAGTTCCTGCCATATATCCCAAAAGATATTTAGAATTTATACCTTTTTTTGCTAAAAAGAAATCTGGAGTATATACTTCCCTCAACTTCTCTACAAGCCTAGGTGATACCAGTAGTGTTAATTCTTCTGTATCATTCATCATGATTATTCGTGTCACAATCCTTTCTAAGACAAATAAAAGTAGGGTACTCTATAGAATAGCCTTTTATCTTACGATAGCTGTTATTAGAACCCAATAAAGCTCCTGTGGTTACAAAAGTACATTCATTATCCCTACACATATCTTTTAGAAACTGTGCTGCTACTCTGCCAAATCCTGCCATATCAGACAGTTGTAAGACAAAAAGCTCTTCTAACATTTTGCAGTCATTTTTTGTCCACCATAGAGGATTATTCTGAATTGTAAAGGCAACTACCCCAACTAATACATCCTCAAGATAGAAATAAGCAATCTGCCCTACCTTATTCAATAATGAGATAGTTGTCCAAATATGCTCTTTGTCTGCTGCTATCTTGTACAGGGGATGTTTTTTAGCATACTTCATAAATGTTTGATAAACTCTATAGACATCCAGGGAGGTCTGTTCTATTCCATATCGGATAATAAATGTGGTTCCCATAGTCGTATACTTCCTGTTTTCCAATCATAATCCCCCTTTTTATGTAAGATGTAAGCTAAGCGAGCATTTTTCAAGGCTTCCTGTTCATCCCCTCTATATGCCCTAAGAACCGTATTCCATGAAACCCCTAACTCATCTAGGATTCTATTGCTCTTCACCTCACCGAAACCTGCTGCACCTTTATAGCCATCCGTGGTATCTCCCATAATTGTCTGTAATAGGTGCCATCGTACAGCATCTTTTTCAGTAGTATTGAAATATTTATCTCTCATAAAATCATAGAATTTTCCTGGCAATGAACGAAAATCTTTGTCTCCCGATATAAGAACATAATCACCTTTAACTTCCTGTGTAAGTAATCCTGCACAATCATCAGCTTCTAGGTGAGGTTCCATATAGCAGACATATGTGTCTAAAATCCATTTACGCATTTGATTGAAACATACTGGTCTGCGCTTACCATTTCGATTTGCTTTATACTCATCGTATACTTCTATATTCCGAAAGTTGGCGTGTGCTTTGTCCGTAAGACACATAAACAATTTATAATCTCCACCATCAGCATAGTTATAATGATTCAACACTTTTTCTGTAAGGTCTACTACAAAATTACTATAGTATACTTTAGCTTCCGTAAAGTCACAGTGAAGAGTCCATATGTCATTACTCCAATGCACTGGTTTTTCACACTCCAATAAAGAGACAAAAAGTAGCATGTCTGCATCAAATATTAAATTCATTGTCATATTACTACACTACTCCTAATTCCTTTACTTTTGGCAATTCTTCTATCCAATCACAAAATTCCTGCCATTCTGGCAATAAGTGGGTACGACGTTGTTTATATATAGTCTTTAACTGTAAGTAATTAGTAGAAATACGTGCAGTCAGTAGTAATCCAGAAGGATAATTATATAAAGCACGTATAAGATTATCATCTGTTTTATGACAATTAAAAGCATCTATACAAGATGACAGTACTTGTACTGCTTCAGGTGTTGTGTATTCAATGAATGCAACATCCATAGAGGGCAACATATGCATTGTAGACATACACGACACCGGGTAAAAATGCGTATATCGCTCAGCCTGTGTCCACATTTTTACAGAAGCTGTTAAATCAAAAGACACAAGAATGCCCTTTAGAAAACAATCATGCCCAGAACCACAGGGAGCTGCTCCAAGTCGTTCAGCACGCTTACAGCTCTTTTCATCTACAGACGGAAAAACATTTTTGTCATGTAGCTGAGGCAATACTTTATACATTGGATATCCACTGGCTACAATAGATTCATCAATATCCATTACATGCCAGTTTGTTACCACATCATAATGAATGCTATCTGTTGTATTTTTTGTGACGCATCTCATCTTTACTAATCTCCTCTCTAGATTTTTCGTTTGGGTATGTAGTTTCACCACAGCTGCATTCAATCGCAACTACATTACGTGCGCATCCAGTGAGCAGTGTGCGTCCACATTTAGCACATTTAATTCGTTTAGCAAACATTGACATCCTCTCCTTATTAATGGCATTCTGCCCAGTTGTGTCCAATAATTCCTTCAGTATCCAACTGGCAGTTAAAGTGATAATATTTCTGTGTGTCTCTCATAGCTTCCTGTGCTTCTCGCACAACAATCTCAGCTATCTCATGTGTTCTGCAGGCTATTTGCTGTTCATCATGTACCCAAGCCATCAGTTGAAAATCTTTTCCATGGTCTAATCCCAAAGACAAAAGACGTTCTTCTGTGCGTACTATCCAATATTTACAAACAATGGCACCTGCTGATTGTAATAATAAGTTAAGAGCAGAATGAATACTTCTGGTATACAATAAGCGTCCGTCAAGACCCCTGAGATACCGTGTCTTCCATGTACGCTCCCTTAGTTCCACATTGTATTCAGACAAAAGATTCTTTACATAGCTTTGTAACTTCTTTATAGCAGGGGTAGCTTTCAGAAATTTCTTCCGTAATTCTGCCCCATGCTCTGCTGAACCTCCAACAATCTGCCCAATCTTGGCATCTCCTGCACCATAGAGAAAGCCATAGATGAACGTCTTCGCCATGTTTCTTTCTGGTAATCCTGCTGCTATTTGATTCTTAGTGTGTATGTCTCCATTAACACATTCATTAGCATATTCTCCATGGTCAAATGGATACAAATAATGGGACAGACAACGTAGCTCTAATCCACAAGCATCTATTCCTGCCTGCCACCATCCCTCAGGAACAGTGAATAGCTCACGGCACTCCTTGCCATATTCAGAGCCAACATGAGGAACCTGTGCTACATTGGGTCTACTATGTGTGGCTCTCCCTGTAATCGCTCCGTTAGGATTGACACGTCCATGGATTTTTCCATCAGGTGCCATCAGTTTTAACCACCCATTCTTTCCATCTACCAACTGCCCCAATCGTTTTGTCAACATAAAGTTTGTCTGGAATAATTCAGCTAATTTACGTACTTCTGCTGATGCTGTAGAATCTTTGGCAATTAATTTAAAGGTATCTTCATTTAGTTGTAACTTACCATCAGCATTATACATATCTGGATTTTCGAATGTATACCCATAATATTCTTTCATAATCCAGAGTACTTGTTGTCGACTATTGGGATTGAACTCTTTATATCTTTGAATAGGAACCCCTGCCTTATAGCCTTTTGTCTTATTATCTCTTTTGGGAATAAATATTTCTCCTGGTATTCTAGGTACTAGCTCTTTCAGTTGTTCTACAGCAATATTCTGTTTCTGTTGTAGAGTAGACAAAAGAGACAACGCTTTTCCTTTGTCAAACGTAAAGCCGTTATGCTCCATCTTGACCATGAGCCATTGTGCTTTATGCTCCAAAGACAACGCCTGCTCACTTGTTTCTTTTTTTCTACACTTATTATACAAAGCTTCAGTTACTACAACATCCTGCTCGTTATAATCTAGCATCTCCTCATTGAATACAGCCCACACATCATCTGCTTCATAGTCAGATGCGTATGTACCTTTCAATACCCCTAACCGATACCCATAGGCTTTCAGTGAATGTGAACCATATAGTTTAGTAGGAAGTATTTTCTTTCGAGTCAGTTTATTGTCTATGTAATTAATTTCTGAAAATACGAGTCGAGCATAGACCAAAGTATCAATAACTTTGTCTTTCTTGACTTTAAACCAAGGGTATAACTTCTGGATTGCCGGAATATCAAAGGCAATGATATTGTGTCCACAGATTGTAGCACCTTCTGTCATAAGCTTCTTCACACCTTCTACAATAGTATCTGGTGTATAACGATACATCTGATTTGTCTTTGTATCCTTGATACACATACAATGAATCTTAGTCAGTGTATCCAGTAATCCGTCTGTTTCTATGTCGAAAATAAGCATATCGCAAATGCTCCCTTCTCTTCCCTACGTATATATTCTCTTTAAAGCTTCTTTCTGTCTGGGTTCAGAGAAGTTATCTATACGCTTTAGATACCCAATAATTCTAGTAGCATATCCAACATTCTTAGAACCACATTTCACACAATGGTCTTCTGTATTTACATTAATATAACCGCAATCATCACAGCAGGTCATTAAACAGTTATACGTCCAATAAGACACTCCTTTTTTACCTGCCAAACATAACAATGCATACGCCTGCTCTTTAGACAAAAGTTGACTCAGGTTTAAGTGACAAGCTGCACCACCATCTAAATACTGAGTTACTTCTTTTCCGTGAAGATTCAATTTGTCTACAATATTATAAGAACCATCTTCGACTGGGAAGAAGTAGGAGTTGTAACAATCACGAGGAACTTGTAAACCATCCTCTTTATCCCACTTAGCATTCTTCACCCCAAGATTCTCAGCAGGTACGAACTCACTATTAAATTTGATGCCATACTTTTTCTTAGCTTCTTTATTGGCTTCATAGATAACTTTCAAAGAATCTCTGTAAAACTCTGGGTTGGGCTTCTTATAGAGATACTCGGAAGCTTCCAACATGCCATTGATGCCTACAGTCACAAACTGCTTGTCTATATCAATAAATCCTGCAGTATAGGCAGGTAACAGTCCTGCATTCAGATAATCCTCAATAACAGCACGGTGTGCCACCAAGTACTTATGCACTCTTTCTACTGTCTGTTTCAAGCTCTGTCCCGTTTGAATTAATCTGTTCATATTCATAGTGATTACTTGTATAGAGCCAGTAGACACCCCACCTGCACCCAAGGTATAGCTAAATGTATTATCTGCTAATTCATTTCTAAGCCGACAACAACTTGCCAAGGAATCCACACTCTCGGATTCATAGACAAAAAAGCTTAATCCTTTAGACATTTCTGTTGCTATGTTCTGCACAAAGTCATCGTCTTTTGGGAATCCCTCTTCATCAATAAGTAGAGAAGCGGTTAATACGGGGTAAGTAAGAAGTTCTTTCTCCCGTTCTTCCCTGAACCATTCCATGAAAAGTAACTGTAAATCATGAAAAGACCCTTCATACTTTGTCTTTGTTCCATCTGGAAATCTAAACTCACCGAATAAATGATTGAAGTAATATTTATCCAATACTGAGATATTCCAGAATACAGACTGATTCCCTCTCGCACTGGCAGGTTGGTTTAGAGCATACACTACACCCTGCAAAGCCTGCCGTATTTTCTTATCATGCTCATAGATATAATCTTTCCCATATGTCTTTTTAGCAAAATAATCAAAATACAAAAGGAATTCTACAGTAGCTACAGCCCCTGCAAATCCTGAAGCAATCTGATAGACCAAATTGACAAAGCTGCCACAAAAACTATGCAAATTACGAGGGGCTTTACTTTTACCACCTAAAGGTTTTGTTCCATGCAGTAGAAAAGGAAACAATGTAATAGAAGTACAATATGGACGTAAGGATGTTTCATCATGGATATACACCAAATGACTTTCAATATCCTTAATATACTGTTCATCCAGACCTTTATCTTCTGGGAATTTTTCCCTAATCTTTCGTTTTACCAACTCTCTGTTTAATTGAATTGTCTCTGGTTTATACAACTCAGCTTCCAGAATACCAATATTCTTCGTATCTACGTTTGCATTACTATCTACCAATGAGCCTGTAGCACTATTTGAAGATTTAGCATATTTCTGAATGTAGTCAAGCTTTGCATTAATCTGTTCCTGAGACAAATTAAGTAGTTTCTGTTTTGTCATTTTCAATAGCTCTGGTCACATTCCTTTCTATAAATTTAATTACATCTTGTTCAAAAAGTGCGCCTTTGATTTCATCTGTGATTTCCCCCTTTACACCTAAATGAACAAAACCCACAATAGGAAATACTGTGTCTTTTGGATATAATTTCAAAGCATCTTCAGATACACAGCGCATACTGAAGGAAACACCTTGATACTTTTTCACCAATTTTGGAAAAATCTTAAGAAGTTCATCACAAAAAGGGCAACCCTTAATTACCGTTAATACAAATGTCATTTATTATTTATCCTCTTTCCCTTTTAAAAAATTATAGTTTTGTACTTCTAGAAAAAGTTGATTTGTAATAGGTGAGTCTAGCCCACCTTTGTCTTTCTGATATAGTCCAACCTTTATCCATCGACAATATGTTGCAGCATACGAAACATCTAAAGCTTCCCATGAACCCAAATAAATACCTATATCCTTATAAGTATTTTCTTTGATAGGTTTTACAACTTCTTCTAAAAATGTTAGGAAATCCATACCATTTCGATTGCCACCCATGAATAGAATAGCTGTCACATCATCTTTATATTTTCTGACAATATTAAAAATATATTCAGGATTTTTCATGGGCGTACTCAAATTGGTATCCCATAAGTAATTCGAGTGACATCCTTTGCAATGACATTCACAATTTCCTACTTCAAAATACAGAGCAATTTCACCTGGAATCTCTGTTAATGTTATCCCGTACCCTGCAATAGGTACTTTAAAATTCTGCTTCATCACTATCCCTCTTTCGTGGTGTAGTCTTTTCTAATCTATCTGTTTTCTTGTTGTATTCGAGATACCCACCTATACCAGTATCTCCTGAAAATCGGTTTTTTAGCACCCGAATACGTATCATGTTTCGTATCTCTTCATCTTCATCTTGTTGATTACGTTCTAATCCTATGACAATATCAGATAACTGTGATATAGCATGAGAACCCCTCAACTGAGACAAAGATGTGGTTCCTCCTTCTTCATGAGATTTCTGCGAATTATCAGGGCGTCTTAAGTGAGAAATAACTAACATACCTACCCCAGTTTCTTCAACAATGCTTCGCATCTGTGTCATTAAGTAATCAATAAGCTTTCGTTCATTGTCTCCTTCCAGACCTGAGATAGCTATAGAGACATGGTCTAATACGATAAAGTCACATTCTTCTGTAATTGCTAAGTATCGTATTTTGTTAAGTAAGTTGTCACCCTCTAAAGAGCCAAAGTGGTTATATAAGACAAAATGTCCTGTCCCAAGTGTTTCATCGAAAGCTTTCTTATAGTCTTCCTCTGAAATACTGTGTCTGTTTAAATGTAATCTACACCCTGTATGGATAGACATAAGTCCTATGCCTGTGCGTCTTACATTTTCTTCGAGCATCATACAACCTACCTTTAATCCTTGATGCACACCCAACTCATACATAAGCTGTCGAACAAACGTTGTCTTCCCTACACCTGTACCTGCAGTAATAACCACCAATTCTCCTTTTCGCATTCCGAGTGTCATTTCATTCAGGGGTAAGTCAACCCACGGATATAAATACCCTTTACTTTCTTCTTCACTGTCAATTACATCCCAAAGTTCAGAACCGTTAACTATTCCATCAGGTCTATAGGGCTTTGCATTCCAGATGGCATTAATAACATCTTGTCCCTTACTTGCTAATAAGCATTCGTTAGGGTCTTTCAGTGGTAGATTTGCTATCTTAATACCTTTTAGTAGTCCATAACATTCTCTTATTGCTTTTCTGCCCGGTTCATCCATATCAAACATGAGTATGACTTCATCAAACCCAGACAACCATTCCATGTTATGACTAATAACTTTCTTTGCGCTATTTACTCCACATGGTATAGACACAACGGGGTATTTATTACCCTGCAGTTGAGACACAGTTAAGCAGTCTATTTCACCTTCAGTGATGACTAGCTTACCTCTGCTATTAAACAGTTCCTGCCCCCAAAATCGTTGAGATATTTTACCCAAGGTTTCAAACGTTTTGTCTGGATATCTCACTTTCTGACCTACTAGCATCCCTGCATCATCATAATAGCAAGCTACCTGTACAGGCTTTCCATTGTGCCATCCCGTATAATATTTATATTTTTCGCATGTAGAAGTCATTATGCCCCTTTTACGTAATGGGTTGAAAGACAAAGAGTTTACATCTATCATCTCATGATTTTGCTGATACTGTATCCCTTCACTCTTTGATGCTGATGATGGATACCGCACCGTTTCACAAGAAAAACAATAGGTATGCCCATCTGAGTATTCTGTCAATGCATCAGAGGAACCACAATCTGGACATGGCAAGTGTGTACGTACTGCTGTATTTTCCATAGGCTTCTTCTTCTCACTTTTCTTTTAAGTCTTCTTCAGTCCAATCTTCTATTTCTTTATATTTATTTTTTAAATCTTTCAAGAAATCATTAAGGTTCATTTTCTGAATCCTTGTCATGTGATGTAAGTCTTGAGCATCCACTAAGATGTGAATACCTAAATCAGCCATATCTAGCTGACTCCCTGCAACCGATTCGAGAGGACGCATCAAGGTAATGTCGCCATCTCTAGCTACTGTCACTTGATAAGGAAGAGAAAACTCCCCTTCTTTGCGTACTTCTGATACCAGTTCAGGGATAGTTTTACCTTGTAAATCTACGTAATGTAGTTTATAGAAGAAGGTATAATCTCTATCTCTAAACTTTAATCCCATTATCACCTTTATCCTTTCTTATAAATTTCTTTAGGCATCTTGCCTTTCTCTTTAAACCATTTGTCAGGTATAGATGTTCCAATATGATACGGGAATCCATGTTCCTTGCACCATACAGAACAGCGTTTACCTAAGCTATGTAACATAGCATCTGTACGGAAAATAAAACGTATATCTAAATCTGGATACTGTTTCTGAATCCGTATCATTTTTCCTCTTGCCTTAGCGTCTAGGGACGGCTTTAATCTAGAACCTTCACCATCTTTAGCTTCTACAAGAATTCCATTGGGTAAGACAAAATCAGGGGTATAAGTATGCTCCTGCACATACTTCAATGCATACTTTTCATAAGTAAAAGAGACACCCCGACTCTTTAAATCTGTCAGTAGTGTCTCTTCATAATTACTTCGTGTTCTGCTTGTCTTACGTCGTCTAAATACTCCGCCCGTTATCAGAAGTCTACCTCATCTGCATGAGGTTCATCTGTGGAATCTTCATTGGCAGGACGTTTCTTGAACTCAAATTCCTCAGAGCCATCTGTTGCATATTTGACAAGGTTTGTTACCATCATGCTCTGGAGATACAAACGTACACCCCACTTTTTCTGACCTTCATAGAAGTATTTGACATTGCAGGCTACTTCTACATCAGACCCATTACCAATGGCGACATCATCAGGAATCAGTTCACCATACTCATTATAAACTGGGATATGTTTAGGAATCTGTTTCCCTGTTGCTTTGTCTATATAGAAATGTTTGGTCTTTACTTTAACCGTTTCCTTACCATCTGCAAGGATTTTAAGAGGCAACGTAATTTCTCCAACACAGTTCTTTTCTGCAAAGACATCATTAATACATTTGTCTGTAAAATACTTTTTCATTCGCTGTAAATTTTCTTCTGGCATTTGTACCTGTACAGAAAATCCAATCGGCTGTCCCTGCCATTCTTCCGGTTTACGAACTTTTGTCCAATAAGCTTTACCTTTAATTTTCATAATTTTTCTCACTAATCCTTTCTGCTGTTAACATTTCTTTTTCTTCTTGTTCTTGTTTTCTTTGCTACAGTTGGGGAAGTAGTAGTAGTGGTGGAACCAAAACCACCAGTACGATGTTCTAATGTTGGCGTGGTTGGAACCTTCTTTTCCCCATATACCGGACACATTAATTTAAACTCATACTTATCTTGCTTTTTAAGAATCATTTGAGCAAGTGCTGTACCTTTAGCAATATGAATTGTCTGGTTAGACAAATTATCTAGTAGCAGTCCTACTTCGCCTGTGTAATCCGCATCCACTACCCCTACAGCATTAGACAGACGTAGTGGAGTATTCAATCCTGTACTTGACCGTAAGTAGAGGTATACTGCATATCCATTGGGAATCTGTAAAGAAAATCCTAAAGGAACCAAAGTCCCATGTCCTATTTGATGAAATGGTTTGATAAAGACATCCTCAGGGCAAACTAAGTCAGCACCTACAGAACCTTTTGTCTTTATGCAGGGAATCTCTGCACCATCCCGTAATAACTTAATACCTATCATAGTGTTCATACTATACCCCTTTCCTTGTTAATAATTAAAATTAATAGAATTTTCTACTTGAGCTTTACATGCTCCAATAAGAGTTACACCATATAAATCCTCTAGATACAAAGCCCCTATAGCTGTCCTAATTTCATCATGGAATTTTGTATGCTTTTGTATAGAACGTATAGCGATAACGCCAAGCATAATGCAAATTTCCTTGTCATACTTCCCCTTATTTAAAAATTCTGTAAGTTTTTGTGCATACATAAGATACGGTCGATTAAAATTTTTCTCAGTAGTTTTAGTCTTATTGTTATTCTCGGCTATCACTCTTTATTTCCCCTTTCTTCTCTAACTCTTCAACCCACTTTTCATACCTCTTTGCTTTGTCAATATCATCTTGCGCGGTGTTTCCCTTGTACCCTGCACGTAACCGATATTTAATAATATTTCCTAGTAAAAAGCCTTTGAACTGCTCTTTAGTTAGCAGTGATTGCATTGCCTGGATGGGTTCAAAGACACAGAGTTTGTAATGCTTGTCGTGATACTTTGTATCTATCGGGGGTTTAACATCACTATTATCCTCTTTCTCTTGTTTCCGTTCTTCTAACTCATCTCGTAGACAAAAATTTTCTTCCTCTAACTCTTTGTACTTATATTGTAATTCTTCATAAGCTTCTAACAACTGTAAATACTCTCTCGGTGAATACATCGTCTTACTTCCTCCTCCTTAATTTCTTGAATAGACAAATAGTATAAGATAGGGTGTAGTAGCTAAGTAGTATTCCTTAGGTATTCCTTAGTATTTACTACTTAACTACTACTTAGAAAAATACTTAAAAGGTACTTAGGTATTCCTTTCTCTTCCCCCATATACTGGACACATTAATTTTTTAAGACAGAAGTTAAAAAAGTTATTTTGTCTATTTCTTTGGTTGAAGTATCCTCTGGGCGCACTTCTGTGCTTAGTAGTTTTCATATCCATAATATTCCATATCTTCTTTCACCGCTTGCACACCTTCTAATGTCCAACGTAGTGTCATTCCTGTAAGATTTTTCTTACTCCATACTTTTGATACAACGTATCCTGCACGTACTTTATCACTTCTTTGAATCATGCAAACTTCTTTTGCCATGTCTATAGACAATGCATAATCTTTTCTAGGTCTTCCACCTATGCTAGAGGTTTTCGCCAATTTTGGCGTAAACTCAAAATAATCCACATTATTTTCAAAGCCATAGAAAACATATACTTAATCCAATTAGAAAAATCTTTTTTAATTCCTAGAAAGTCATGTAGCATTCTAGCATTTACTAACATTATCCCTTCTTGATTGTTGCTTACCATATTTTCTAAAGTTACTACGGGTGACATTGTAATCACAAACTCCTTTTCTGTTATTATTAATGAAAGACAAACTTGCTAGATATTATACTATTTATATCCAAATTACCCTTACTAGGTGGCTCTGGAACTTCCTTCTGTAGCAGTTCTTCAGCATGTTCTTTAAACTCTTGCAATGGGTCATGCTCTGTATACATTTTTACTAATTGTTCTCGAATAATATGTCTCATATTCTCGGCTTCTCCAAGGGAAGTACCAAACGAATCGTGTACCGTTGTAAAATTCCTTATTTTACCCTCAGAACTATTGACAACTAGCATTAAATGTGCTGCATCCATACTATGAATAAAATTAGGGGCTACACCACTAGTTTGTTTTCTTTTGTCAATTTCTTCACCTTCTTTCACGTCGGTAACGTATATACGATAGCGTACGGAAGCACCCCCAAAGCGTAATCTAAAGCATTCTGTTTTTAATTCTAGGTACATTTGCTGAATAGGTAAGCCTAGGGGTGTTACCCACTCTACGGGATAGCCCTCTTTAGACAAAAGACCTGCTACTTCTTTTAAATACTGCATACCTTCCGTAGCTTTCACTACAGTAGTCTTTACACCCTTCCATATTAACTTGGCTAGGTATTGTGCTGCAGGAAATTCTATGTCTTTAAAACTAGGATTATCTTTGGTCGTATCTTCAAAGACTTGGTCTCCAAATCCATATTGACCACTCCCGTAGGCTAGAGTCATAACAGGGCGTTTGCACACCTTCCTAGTTATTCCATAGGATAACCATGCTTGTGCTAATTGCTTTGTTCCTGGTGTTCCTTCCTTCTTTCCTACTAGCGTACCATTTACACTATCTTCTTGTACCATTTTTAAAACTTTTTGTGCTACTTCATTGTAAATGTCAGCAGGTTTGTCATGGTCGATGAGGTTTACAGCTGAACCACCTATGGGGTCTCGTAGTAACGCCGAATAATGCTGTAGACCACTGCATGTTCCATCGTATGCAATGAAACACCTGCATAGAAAACCAACTAGGGTATTATGATTTTTTATATATTCCTTGGCATTCTTCCATTCCATGCACCATGCTAAGAATTGGAAGGGTTTATCCATGTCCTGCCACCAAGTATGACCTATAGGGTCGGTAGCACTAGACAAAATGTTTCCCTCATTTGTCTTTACCCACGATATGCGGTCGGGCAATGGTATTTTGTCGAATCCTGCTAGCCCTGCTCCATGAATCGCTAGCCAATCCAAGTCCTCATCTTTTTTAACTGGAACAGGGTCGGCGTACTCTAACAGCCCCTTTGTCATATCGTCCCCCTGTGGATTTAAGCCGGTAGGTATTGGATATATACGCCCCCTAAAATCTATATTCATAGGGAACCATATACTTTCGTACTTGGCAAAAGATTTTGCTAGGCTTGTTATCATAATTGCTCGCAATGCCCTGCCTTTCCTAGAGTTTTCCTTATGAATTTCTTTTACTAGCTTCTTTTTATGTTCCTTAAAGAGGGTTTGTAATTCCTCTGATTGTTTTATTTCTTCTTCTGTATATGGGAAGGGCGGTAAATGTGGGGCAGGTTCCATAGCAGGTAAGCCTGCTCTATCTCCGCCGTTCGTCATCAGGGTTGTGATTGTAGACAAAATTGACTTATTTATTCGATAAGGGGTGGCTTGTATTCGATTTACCGCCTTATACACTCTAGACAAATCTAGCTCATTGAGTCTAGCTAGATATCTTTTCATGGTGTACGTATTCTTTGTGTATGGGTGATTTCGCATGAATGATACCTTATTCGCTAGTACTCCATAGTATCCTCCATGATACATGTTGTCCCAACCCTTGGGAGGGATGATTGTGGGTATATACTTAATGGCTCTTGCTAATAAACGTCCCTCATTCTTCTGAATTGTCTGTATGAAAATGTCACTAGGACGCAACTCTAATAAGCCTTTAGTCCCCGTTGACTTTATGTTGAAAAAATCGGTGGACTCTGTAAGTATTTCTACTAGTTGTCCCCCAAGGGCGGAGCGTTCCGATGTTGTACTAGTTATAGCCGTACTAACTTTTTCATTCTCATATATTTTTCGTACAAATTTTTCTTTGTAATCCCGTCGTATTCTTTGGTTTATTGCCTTGGTATATCGTATCTCGGCTTTGTCTTGTGTTTTCATAAAGACATATAAATTTACCTCTTCTTCTACCTCCTCCCCTATCTCTTGTGCTATGCCTGCCAAGACATATTTTTTTCTCATTATCCTATTTACAACATTCTTAAGAGTATTTGTCGCTAGTAGTAAGTATAATTTTTCAGGCTCATCTTCATACAGCTTAATATATTTCTGTAATAAATCTAGGTACTTAGGTCTTACTCCTCGTTTCTTTTTCGCAAGCCCTTCTATACTCGCTTGTATATTAGTGACAAAATTATTTATTAGATAATTCATAATGTTTCGCCCTGTTTGTGTTTGTGCGTATTGTCCAGTTTGAACTGAATCCGCTAGATTTTTTTTCACTATGTTTTCAGCGTATTCTTTGAAATACTTTTCTAATGCAATTTGTTCTTCTAGTGTATTCATCTTTTTCTTTCTCCTTTTCCTTATCTGTAATGTATGTATGTATATCCTTGATGGACTGATTCCCCCTTCCCCATATACTGGACACATTAATTTTGGGTATAAAAATAGAACATAGAGTTATACTACTAGTTGTTTGTACTTCCCTATGTTCTATTTTGTGTACTACTACTATTACTTATTAGTCAGCTAGGCACGAGACAACGACTAATACGAATAGGAAATAAATAAACATGAAAACACATTCAAGAACTTCTTTAATATCTTCTAGCATGCTTCTATTCCTTTCTATGCATAGTATTCAACAATTTCAGCACCACAAACTATATCATCAGCGAATGTTTTTACCATTAAATGTTCATTTTCCATATCATCATAAGGCGTGTATGTGCGTGCTATGTAATAATGACGCCCATAATTTGCTTCCACTTCTTTACGTGTTATTGAACGACAAACAATGCGTGAATATCTTCTATCCATTTCATGTTGTTCAACAAACATATCTCTTTCTTTCTTTGACTCAAAGGCAAATACATCCCCGGTTATTTTCCCACCACTTGCCCATGTCGTATGAATTCCATATGTGGAGTAATGAGCGTAATAAAATTTCATAAAAATCATCCTTTCTCATATATTTACTTATCTACTTTGCCCAATAAAGAACCTTTTGATACCCCGTTCTATAGTCAGTGACAAGATACCCGCCACCTTTAACAATACTTTTCACAACTCGAAATTTACGACCATATATTTTTGCTACTTCTTTACGTGTTATTTCCCACATGTTTATTTTTGTATATTTATCTTGATGTTGTAATGGGTAACTCTTGATAGCTTCTTTTCTTGCATGTACAGAATGGAATGCTTGTATAATGTGCAAGTCCTCCCCACCTTTAAATTTTCCACCTTTGAATTCCTCATGATAGAATGCATAATACCATTTCATCTGTGCCGTTCCTCCTATAACACCTTATGTTTTTATTACTGGATAGACATATGGAAGACATAGTAACAACTATTCCATATGTCTATCCCTATACTATTAATCTTCTTCTTCTAAAATTTCCGATAAATCCCCCAATTCATTATCATAATTTTCATAGTTATCATCAGTGGTGAGCCATTCAGCTAATTCTTCTAAATCTATTGGACAATTAGCGTCCTTAAAGTCGTTGAATGATTCGTAGTTACCGTAGCCGTTGATTGTAAAGTAATCATCATCAATATCAAAATCACCGTATTGAATTCTTAGAATTGTACTAAATAATGATTGGTTGAGCATTTCCAAAGTGCTTTCCGACATTTCGTATACTTCTCTATCACTATTTTCGCTTATTTCCTTCTCATTCCACAAGTATACAAGAGTATCAAAATCTAAATCTTCTAACTGTTCCATAATCACTTCTTTGATTTCTTCATAGCTTCTTGTTGTCATAATAATCACTTCTCCTTGTAAAATTGGTTGGCTTGTCATCATCAGTAGCAAGAGAGCCACTCTTACTAGACAAGAAGGAAAGTATATATCCCTCTTGTTTCGACTTACACTATATTGCGGAATTCAAGGTGATTCGTCCATCTTCATAAATGGTTATACGACCCTCAATAGCAATTTCAATTAGAGCACGAGCAAGAAGTTCATCATCATAACCAATTTCATCTAAATGCCAACTTATTTCTCCCGTTTCCATATTCAAATATCCCTGTGGTGTTGCTTTAAATTCTTCTTTTTGGCATACCCAATTAGTTAATTTAATTAAACTTCTTTCAGTCATCCATAGTAATACGGTATTTTCCAACCATTCATATTGGTCATCAATCATAGGATTAAAGCATTTAATTTTTCGAGTTGGTTTTACTTCCATTATCACTTTAGGTACTTTTTTAATAACCTGTTGTAATGTTCTCATAATAATCATGTCTCCTTTGTCGATACATCCTATCGGTTGTGTTAAATGGTAATAAATATGTAGCAACCGTTTGGCTGTCTACATTGGTATCATATCACATCCTATTGGTTG
>ERZ808246.247-NODE-247-length-48551-cov-5.536436_pt1 | contig 48551 bp, 40 predicted proteins | sample MGYA00521083_ERZ808246 | MGnify/ENA primary metagenome ERZ808246 (study PRJEB31516, sample SAMN03275577) | gut metagenome | biome: mammalia-associated habitat; material: feces | host: Papio cynocephalus | place: Kenya | collected 2012-07-07 ... | reverse complement strand
TTGCCTCCTTTAAAATCGTTGTCAAAGGAACCGCTAAGGAATCCTAATTAAACAAGTCGATCGGATTCAATACCACATGGCAATGAGTCTTCAAAAGTGTAGATAACTAGATTATATAGAGCCTGAATAATGCTGAAAACTAGATTAATCAGGGGTTTAAAAGTGTATAAAACTAGTAAAAATACCCTTTGAAAAATGTCGAAAACTAGATTTATAATTAGAGCCATCATGATTCATGCGCCGCAAGATCCTGGGCATCATCGACAAATGGTACCGCTCAGAATACAAATCCGCACTGATGGTTCGCGGAGCCCGGCAAGTCGGGAAGACATATGCGGTGGAAATGTACTGCGATTTGAACGGCATCCATCATCTGAAGATCGACCTATCCGAGGATTCGAGGTCCAGAGAAGTGTTCGACGGGGACCTGACAGTTGATGCGATCGTCCTCGGCCTCTCGGCCATCCATACCGAATTCGAATTCATTCCCAACAAGACGCTGATTTTCCTTGACGAGATCCAGGAATGCCCCAACGCCCGCACGGCTCTGAAATCCTTCGCAACGGACAAGAGGTACAGAGTCATCGCATCTGGATCTCTTCTGGGACTGAAGATGAGGAACATAAGACTCCCTCCGACCGGATATGTGGAATCCGTCGATATGCGGCCGATGGACTTCGAGGAGTTTCTATGGGCGCTCGGGGTGCCTCAAGCCGCGATCGATGCAGTAAAAGAATCTATCTCAACTTGCACATCCATCGACAGATCCCTGTTCAATGCATTCAGCGAATACTACAGGTGGTACATCACGGTCGGAGGGATGCCCAACGTCGTCAAATCATTCGTAGAATCGAAACAGTTCGGACCCGTCCGCAACGCCCAGTCGATGATAGTAGACGGATATAAGGACGATATCCGGAAGCATATCGACGATATGAAGCTGAGAGCCGAGGTAGAGTCCTGCTTCGATGCCATCCCGAGAATGCTCGCCGCCGAGAACAAGAGATTCATTTTCAATGACGTCGATGAGGGGAACAGCGGGTCGGGGAAGAACTACTACGACGGATATGCACGGTACGCGCCTGCACTCGAATGGCTCTCCATGGCCAATGTTGCCTTGACCTGCCGCAGGGTGTCGGAGATGCACATGCCTCTGAAGGAACGCACCCGTGGCAATATGTTCAAGCTGTACATGCTGGACACAGGCATACTGATGGATCTGTACGAGCCGGAGCTGATAGGCGAGATCGTAAAGGGCAATGTCGGCGTGAACTTCGGTGCCATCGCTGAGAACGCGATAGCCCAGGCCCTGGTGGCACAGGGGCGCGACCTTTACTACCATCATGATCCGGATAAGCGCATGGAAGTGGATTTCGTCTCCGTCGTGGATGGAGGCATCTGCGCCATCGAAGTAAAATCCGGCAACAACAGAACCTGTCCGTCCCTGAACAAGGCCATCCGGAACCTGGGACTGAAAGGCATCATGTTCGAGACCAGGAACTGCTTCGAGGATGACAAGGGGGTAAGGCACTACCCCCTCTTCGCAGCATCATTCCTCGACTCCATCGACCGCTACGAGATGCCCGAATTCGACGATAGCAGCATCTCCCGCCTGAAGGCCGAGCACGGCGGCTCCGATTGATCCGCGCGCACCCGCTAAAAAGGGACTTTTTATAGTTCACCCGACTACGCATCCCCCGTTAGCCATGGCACAGTACGACGCCGCTTCAATCGAGAAACACTGGGAAGAGATGTGGAAGGCCGAAGGGGTCTACCGCTTCGACCCCAAATCCGACAAACCGGTCTTCAGCATCGACAACCCTCCGAGATACACGTCCGGACCGCTCCACCTGGGGCACGCGACGGGATATTCTCTGATCGACTTCGTCGCGCGCTACAAGAGGATGACGGGCCACAACGTGTTCTTCCCCCTCTGTTTCGACGTCAACGGAACCCCCATCGAGGTGAAGGTCGAGAAGAAATACCACATCACCAAGCTCGACACGCCCCGCCAGGAGTACAGAAGGCTGTGCGAGGAATATGCAAACGGGTTCATCGAGGAGATGACCCACCACTTCGAGATCCTGGGGGAGAGCATGGATCCCAGCATCTACTACCAGACCGACGCCCCGTACTACAGGCGCGTAACCCAGCTGTCCTTCGTCCAGCTCTTCAACAGGGGCCTTGTCTACAAGGCCAACTTCCCCGTCAACTGGTGCCCCGGATGCATGACCGCCCTGGCCGACGCCGAGGTCGAGTACAAGGACAACGTCAACAAGCTCAACTTCATCAAATTCCAGATTGCTGACGCAGGGCCGGAGGACTACGTCCTCATCGCCACCACCAGGCCCGAGCTCCTGTGCACCTGCCAGGCCGTCGCCGTCCATCCCGACGACAAGGAGAAGGCGGATCTCGTAGGAAAGGAGCTCATCACACCTCTGTTCGGCAGAAGGGTCAAGATCATATCCGACCCCAAGGTCCAGATGGAGTACGGAACCGGATTCGTCATGATATGCACCATCGGGGACAAGGACGACCTCGAATGGGTCATGAAGTACCACTTCCCTCTCGAGAAGGGTATCGACGAGCAGGGCAGGATGACCGAGCTCGCCGGCAAGTACGCGGGGATGAAGGTCGCCGAGGCCCGCGAGACCGCCATCGAGGACCTGAAGGCCCAGGGCATCCTCGTAGAGCAGAAGGACAACCCCCAGCAGGTCTCCATCTGCTGGAGGTGCCACTCTCCCATCGAGTACCTGCAGGTCCCCCAGTGGTTCCTGAAGACCCTCGACTTCAAGGAGAAGATCCTGGAGAGGGCCGACGAGATAAACTGGCACCCCGAGTTCATGAAGACCAGGCTCAAGGACTGGACCAACTCGCTCGAGTGGGACTGGGTCCTGAGCAGGCAGAGGATCTTCGCCACCCCCATCCCCGTGTGGGAGTGCGAGGACTGCGGCGAAGCCGTCTGCGCATCCGAGGAGATGTGCTACTGCGACCCGACCATGGACGACCCCCCTGTCGAGAAGTGCCCCAAGTGCGGCGGAAGGCTCATCGGATGCACCGATGTCTTCGACACGTGGATGGATTCCTCCGGATCGTCCCTCTACAACACGTTCTGGGGCAGGGACCCGGAGCTCCACAAGAAGCTGTTCCCCATGTCGATGAGGCCCCAGTCCCACGACATCATCAGGACCTGGGCGTTCTACTCCATCCTCAGGGCGGAGCAGATCGAGCAGAGCATACCCTGGAAGGACATCATGATCCACGGATTCATCATGGCTCCCGACGGAACCCCCATGCACTCGTCCATCGGGAACGTCATCGACCCCATACCCATCCTCGAGAACTACGGGGCAGACGCGCTCCGCTACTACGCCGCCACATGCTCCCTGGGAATCGACCATGCCTTCCGCGAGAAGGACGTCGTCCGCGGGAAGAAGCTGTGCATAAAGGTGTACAACCTCGGGCAGTTCGCCGGAAGGTACGTGGAGAACGCGCCCGAGGAGGCGCCCGCAGAGCTCAGGACGTCCGACAGATGGATCCTCACCAGATACTCCAAGACCGTTCAGACGGTCACCGACTGCTTCGAGAACTACCAGTTCGACAAGGCGATGAGGGAGGTCGAGGGATTCATCTGGCACGAGCTCGCCGACAACTACGTCGAGATGATCAAGGGAAGGACCGACGACGCCGTCAGATACACCGTGAGCACCGTTCTCCTGGGAAGCCTGAAGATGCTCGCCCCGTTCATGCCCCACGTCACCGAGGAGGTCTACCAGAACCTGTTCAGAGGAGCCGAGGGAGCCAAGAGCATCCATCTCACCGAGTGGCCCGTCCCCGTCCTGATGGACGAGGATGCCGAGGCCGCAGGCGAATGCCTCAAGGACGTCCTGGCGGCGATACGCACCTGGAAGTCCGACAAGAAGATCCCGCTCAACGCCCCTCTGGCGCTCGTGGAGCTCGTCGGATCGGATGCCGCGAAGCTGGAATCCGCCGACCAGGACATCAGAGAGACCACCAAGGCCGCGATCGTGACCATCGCCCCCGAAGCGGAGCTCACCGAGGAGATCGTCGGCGTCAAGCCGGTCCATGCGAAGCTCGGACCCGCTTTCAAGGCCCACGCCAAGGCTATCGTCGCCGCAGTGGCCGCGATGAATCCTGCCGATGCGGCTGCGAAGCTGGCGGTCGGACCCCTCGCGGTGGATGTGGATGGCGAGACCGTCGAGGTCGGACCCGAGTTCTTCGAGCTCGAGAAGCGCCTCATGCTCGACGGCAAGGCCGTGGACACGCTGCAGGTCGGCAACATCCTCGTGCTCATCGAGCAGTGATGCCGCCTATCCGCCCCTACGGGGGCGGACAAACCCTTCATCATCCGTACAGTTTTTGAACAATGCATCGATTTCCTCGACAGGAGAATCGGATTCCGATGTCGGAAATTGGAGATTGCAAACGCACGCTCGCCACCGCCGAGGGCGAGGTCGCATACTGGAGCCTCAGGGAGCTGGAGAAGGAAGGCGTGATCAAGGACCTCTCCAAGATGCCCTATTCGATCAAGATCATCGTCGAGAACATGCTCAGGCGCCGCGACGGCGAGACCGTCACGGACGACGATATCAGAGCTGCGGCCTCCTGGAGCCCCGAGGGCAACGAGGGCGAGGACATCCCGTGGATGCCCGCCAGGGTCCTTCTCCAGGACCTCACGGGCGGAGCCGCCGTCGCAGACCTCGCATCCATGCGCGAGGCGGTCGCCGGAATGGGCAAGGATCCCGAGCTGATCAACCCCCTCGTCCCCGTGGACCTCGTGATCGACCACTCGCTCATCACCGACTACGCGGGAAGGGACGATGCGGAGGAGCTGAACGAGAAGCTCGACTTCGAGAGGAACAGCGAGAGGTACGCCCTGTTCAAATGGGCGCAGAAATCCCTCCGCAACTTCCGCGCGGTGCCCTCCGGCAACGGAATCTGCCACCAGGTCAACCTCGAGTACCTTTCACCCCTCGTCCATGTGGTAGAGAAGGACGGCGAGAAGATAGCCTACCCCGATTCCTGCTTCGGAACGGATTCCCACACCACGCAGATCGACGGTCTGGGAGTCGCGGGATGGGGAGTCGGAGGAATAGAGGCCGAGGCCGTCATGGTCGGCCAGCCCAGCTACATGCCCCTCCCCGACGTCATCGGATTCAAGCTGACTGGAAAGCTCAGGGAAGGCGTCAACGCTACCGATCTCGTGCTCACCATCGTACACATGCTGAGGAAGAAGGGCGTCGTCGGCAAGTTCGTCGAGTTCTACGGCCCCGGCTACAGGGAGCTCTCGCTTCCGGACAGGTCCACCATCGCCAACATGGCTCCCGAGTACGGAGCCACCATGGGATTCTGCCCTGCGGACGAGAAGACCATCGAGTACCTGCGTCTGACCGGAAGGGACGAGAAGCACATCGATGCCGTGGAGAAGTACCTGAAGGAGCAGACGCTCTGGTACGAGACGGACCCCGTGTACACGGACGGCCTCGAGCTCGACCTGTCCACAGTGGAGCCCTGCCTCGCCGGATACAAGCGCCCCCAGGACCTCATCCCCATGAGGGAGATGAAGGAGAAGTTCGCGGAGACCCTGGACGCCCTCGGTGTGAAGGAGCAGAGGAAGCCGGTCGCCGGCATGCTCGGGGACGGATCCCTGGTCATCGCATCGATCACTTCCTGCACCAACACCGCCAACCCCTCGGTCATGCTCGCAGCCGGACTGGTGGCGAAGAAGGCCTACGACCTCGGCCTCAGGCCCAAGGAGTGGGTGAAGACATCCCTGTCCCCGGGATCGAAGGCCGTGACGCAGTACCTGCAGAACGCCGGACTGCTCGTCTACCTGCAGAAGATGGGATACCAGGTCTGCGGATACGGATGCATGACCTGCATCGGTAACAGCGGACCGCTTTCCGACGAGGTCTCCAACTCCATAAAGGCCAACGACCTCGTGGTCGCGGCCGTCGCCTCGAGCAACAGGAACTTCGAAGGCAGGATCCACCCGCTCGTCAAGGCCAACTACCTCGCGTCTCCTCCCCTCGTCGTGGCGTACTCCATCGCCGGAAGGGTCGATATCGACCTCGACAGGGAGCCTCTCGCGAACGTCGACGGGAAGGACATCTACCTGAAGGACATCTGGCCCTCCGACTGGGAGATCGAACAGCTCACCGAGCAGTTCGTCACCCGCGCCGTGTACGTCTCGAAGTACAAGGACATCTTCAAGGGGTCCGCCAGATGGGACGCCATCCCCTGCGAGGATTCCCCTCTGTTCAAGTGGGATCCGAACTCGACATACATCCGCAACCCGCCGTTCTTCGATGAGATCGAGGAGGAGCCGGAGATAAAGAGCGTGAAGATGGCCAGGGTCCTCGCCAAGCTCGGAGATTCGATCACCACCGACCACATCTCCCCCGCCGGATCGTTCGGACCCGACAGCGACGCCGGGAAGTACCTGATGGAGAGGGGCGTCAAGCCCGCCGACTTCAACTCCTACGGATCCCGCAGGGCGAACCATGAGGTCATGGTCCGCGGAACGTTCGCCAACGTGCGTCTGAGGAACATCCTCGTCCCGGGAAGCGAAGGAAGCTGCTCCATCTACTTCCCCGACGGAACCGTCGGAACCATATTCGAGACCTCGCAGAGGTACTATGAGGACATGACCCCGCTGATCGTGCTCGCCGGCAAGGAGTACGGAACCGGAAGCTCCAGGGACTGGGCCGCCAAGGGCCCGCTCCTGCTGGGTGTCCGCGCCGTCATCGCCGAATCGTTCGAGAGGATCCACAGGTCCAACCTCGTCGGAATGGGCATCGTCCCGCTCCAGTACCTGCCCGGCCAGAACGCGGAGTCGCTCGGCCTCACCGGAAGGGAGACCTTCGACATCGACCTCGAGGGCCTCGAGCCGGGATGCACCGTCCGCGTGACCGCCTACCGCGACGGCCAGAAGCTGGAGTTCGACACGCTCTGCCGTGTCGACGTGCCCGCTGAGGTCGACTACATCGCCAACGGCGGCATCCTGCAGTACGTCCTGAGAAGGATGGCCTGAATCACATACCCAAACGGGGAGGGGCCCGCCCCTCTCCATATTCTTTATATCGGCACATCCCCAAACTTTAAGGCGTGATGGGTGTAGACGCCGGCGGTTGTGTTCACAGATGATCGCTGGAATGGACGAGGGCACTGTCATCGCGGCATACATGGCTGCTCTCCTGGCGCCGGCCCTGATCGGGCTGGCCGTTGGGACGGTTTGCCGCGGAAGCCGCGCGCGGACCGCATGCACCGCGCTCTGCGCGATATCGTGCATCTCCGGGATCCTATGCTATCCGATGGAGCTGGTTGTGGATGACTTCGAAGCCGTGTTCCCGCTGGGCACGTTCTTCGGCGACTACATCGTGGATATAGACGCGCTGACAGCGATCTTCGTATCATTCTCGTCCGCCGTCTTCCTGGCGGTCCTTGTGCATATGTCGCATTCCGGACACGGATACACATCGGGATACTTCGCCCTGGCCTGCGCCCTTTTCGTCTCCTGCATCCTGTGCATGATGGCGGGTTCCGCCATCCTGCTCCTGATGTCTTGGGAAGCAGTCTCCATGATCACGTTCCTGATGGCTTCAGGAAAGGAGAACGCGCCCAGATGGAGGTTCTTCGCGATAACGCACATCGGAGGCCTGATGCTCATGTGCGCCTTCGCATACATGTGGATCCTCACCGGCACCGGCGATATGACGCAATGGAGGAACCTGGGGGACCTCATGGATCCCGCGCAGGAATCGGTCCTCGCGGCACTGCTGTTCATCGGATTCGGCACCAAGCTCGGAACCGTTCCGTTCCATGCATGGATGCCCGACATGTACGCAAGATCCCCGACGCATACCTCCGCTCTATTGACCACGGTATGCTCCAGCGCAGCCGTGCTGATACTCTACAAGAGCATATTCCTGTGGATCGGCGTGGACGGGGACGTCTCCTGGACGGCCATCGTCCTGTGCGTGCTCTCGGCCCTCACCGCCATGTGGGGGGCCATGGAGTCCATGGTCCAGACCGAGCCCAAGAGGATCCTCGCATACTCGAGCATGGAGAACATGGCGCTGGTGACCATGTGCATGTCCCTCGGGATGCTGTTCTCGGGCAGGCTGCCCTCCCTCGAAGCTCTGGTCGTCATGGCCGCTCTGCTTCATTCTCTCAACCACGGCGTGTTCAAGGCACTCATGATGCTCGCCGTGGATTCGATAGAGGATGTCACCGGCGAGACGGGCATAGACAAGCTCGGCGGCATCGCCTGCGTCCTGCCGGCCCTCTCCGCCGTAGCCCTGGTCGGAGTGATGTCTCTGGCCGCGATCCCTCCGATGAACGGGTTCGTCAGCGAATGGCTGATGCTGCAATCCCTCCTCGGAACGGATGCCATGGCAACCGAGATGAGAGTGGCCATGCCCCTGCTCGTCGCCGTCATGGGAGTCTGCGGGATGATAGTCGCCACCTCCTATGCGAGACTGTACGGATTCATCTTCCTGGGAAGGCCCAGATCGGAGGGCGCGGCCGAGCCGAAGCCGCTCCGCAAGGGGTCCCTCGCGCCGATGGCGGCGCTAGCATGCATGTGCGTCGGCATGGGACTGTTCGCATTCCCTCTGATGGACGCGATGTCCGACGGCATGCCTTCCGGAAGCTCTTACATGGACGCCCTGTCCGGCGACATGGCGCCTCTGACGCTGGGGATACTCCTCGCAGGCTGCATCATCCTGCTCTTCGTCCTGACCCGCGTATTCAAGAGGAATAGGGTCATCTACGAGACCTGGGGGTGCGGAGGCGGATTGGACGAGCGCATGCAGTACTCGTCCGAAGGATTCTCCCAGCCCATCGTCCGCGTGTTCCATCCCATCTACAGGGACATCTCCGAGAAGCGCGGCGACAGATACAGCACGAGCTTCGTGGAGCCGTTCGTCAAATACATCTACAGGCCGTTCGGAGGCCTACTGACCTACATCTCCAAGCAGATCACGAGGCTGCAGACAGGGAACATACAATCCTATCTCGCCTACATCCTGGCCACGCTGGTCGTGGCCCTTCTGGCGGTGAGGCTGCTATGACCGCGGAAATAGTCATCGAGCTCATACAGGCGGCCGTACTGATCGCCATCGCCCCGCTCATGTCGGGGATCGTATCCAAATTCAAGGCCCTGATGCAGAAGCGCGTCGGAGCCAGCATATTCCAGCCCTACCGGGATCTGGCCAAACTCCTCAGAAAGGATGCGGTCACATCTCGGAGCTGCTCCTGGCTGTTCCGCGGGGTTCCGTACGTGTGCATGGCATCCATGATCGTCCTGGCCATGATGACGCCGTTCTTCTACACCGGCGTCCTGGCCCCGTTCGGGGATCTCGTCACCGTCGTCTACATCCTGACGATGTTCAGATTCGCGATGGTGCTGGGAGGACTCGAAGGGGGATCCACTTTCGGAGGCATGGGCAGCAGCAGGGAGATGATGATGTCCGTGCTCATCGAGCCGGCGCTGCTCCTGTCCATAGCGACCCTCGCCGTGCTCTCCGGAGCCGGGACGGACATGGGGAGCATATCGTCCGCCATCTCCGCCATGGGACTCGCCGCTGTCGGACCGGCCCTCATACTCGCCGGAGCATCGTTCATGATGACCCTCCTGGCGGAGAACGCCAGGATACCTTTCGACAACCCGACCACGCATCTGGAGCTCACCATGGTCCACGAGGCCATGATGCTCGAGTACTCGGGGCGCGGCCTCGCATTCATGGAATTCTCGAGCATGCTGAGGCTCACCATATTCATGGCCATGCTCGGCTCGATATTCTTCCCGTGGGGCATATCATCCGAGGCTACGGTCGGAGCGATCGCGCTGTCCGTAGCAGTGGCCGCCCTGAAGATGGTGGCCGTAGCATTCGTGCTGTCGCTGGTGGAATCCGTGCTGTGCAAATCCAGGCTGTTCAAGACACCCAACCTGCTGACGGCGTCCTTCACGCTGTCGCTGATGGCGATGATATCGCTCTACATTCTCCGAGGGAACCGAAATGGACGAGACGCTTATCGGAAATCTGATAGACCTGTGCGCGGTCATGATGCTGCTCACCTCGGTGATGGCTGTCGCGACCACCCGCATGAAGCCTCTGATCAACCTGTTCTCGGTGCAGTCGGTGTTCCTCGCCGCCCTCGCCTTCATAGTCGCATGGTCCTCGGACACCCCGCACATCTACATCATGGGGATCCTGACCATCGCGCTGAAGGTGGTGGTCATGCCCAGGATGCTGCTGTACATCATGAGCAGGATCAACGTGGACAAGGAGGTGGAGCTGAGCCTGGGGATACCGGGATCGCTTCTCGCCGCCGGTTTCATGATAATAATATCATATTACATCACGGAGCCCCTGCTCGATTCGATCGAGACCGTCGAGAGGAACTGCCTGGCGCTGTCGGTGTCGATAGTCCTCATCGGTCTGCTGATAATGTGCACCCGCAGGAAGGCCATCACCGAGACAGTCGGACTTCTGATGATGGAGAACGGGCTGTTCCTCGGAGCCATCGCGCTCTCGCACGGAATGCCCCTCATCGTCGAGATCGGTGCGTTCTTCGACGTCATGGTAGCGGTGATCATCATCGGGATCTTCGCATACAGGATCAACAAATCGTTCAACTCCGTGGATACGACGTTCCTCAGGAGGCTGAGGGAATGACCGCTGCGCTGATGTTCCTTCTGGTGGCCATGGCCGCCGCATCTGTACTCTGCATAGGGCTGAGGTCGAAGCCCGTCATCACCATTGTCATGCCCGCGTGCTGCGCGGTCCTGCTGGTGTTCGCACTGAACCTGTGCGTCCCGATCCTCGGAGGAGAGGTCCTCGACGCGGGTGCGTTCTACATGGATGCCTTCTCCGCCGCATTCATGCTCCTGGTAGCGTTCATCGGGCTGATGGCCTCGATATACTCCAGGGCGTACATCGGCCTGGAGGTCGAAGAGGGGATCGTAGGGCGCAGGGAGCAGGGACACTACTACTCGCTCCTCATCGTCTTCGTATCCGTCATGATGCTGACATTCTCCGTCCGCTCCATGGCGATCGTATGGCTCGGAATCGGGGCCACGACGCTGGTCTCCACCTTCCTGGTGGGATTCTATTCGAAGGAGGAGTCCACCGAGGCTGCATGGAAGTACATCATCCTGTGCTCGGTGGGCATAACAATCGCCCTGGCCGGATTCACCCTGGTATACGCATCCACCGTGGGCGTCATCGATTCCGATGAGTCTCTGGACTGGCCGGCCCTGATGGCCGCGGCCGAAGGCCTGGACCCGACCATGATGAAGATGGCGATGGTCCTGATAATCGTGGGATTCGGAACCAAGGTCGGCTTCGTGCCGATGCATACATGGCTTCCCGACGCCCACAGCCAGGCTCCCAGCCCTATCAGCGGACTCCTGTCCGCGGTGCTGCTCAACTGCGCCCTCTACGGGATACTGAGGTTCTACTTCGTATCTGAGATAGTCAATCCCGGGTTCGCTTCGACGCTCCTGCTAGTGTTCGGCCTGGTTTCGCTTGCGGCCGCGACATTCTTCATAGTGTCCGCCAGGGACCTCAAGAGGATGCTCGCCTACTCGAGCATCGAGAACATGGGGCTCATCGCCATAGGATTCGGGATCGGATCCCCGCTGGCGATAGCCGCTGCGGTCATCCAGATGGTCGCCCATTCCGTGACCAAGCCGATCCTCTTCTTCTCCGCGGGGAACATCGTACAATCCTACGGGACACGTGACATGGACAGGATCAGAGGAGTGGGGAAGGCCATGCCTTTCACCGCGTTCATGCTCACTGCAGGAACGCTTGCGATAATCGGAGCCCCGCCGTTCGCCGTATTCATCGGAGAGCTCGGACTGCTGTCCGGTGCCATCGATGCAGGCATGTTCGGAGTTGCGGCCCTCATGGCCGGACTCCTGGCAATAGTATTCGCGGGATTCACCAAGCACATATTCCCGATGGTGACCGGCGATCCCGGCAGGGAGATCGACGGACACGCCTGTCCCTCCCGCATGATTCCTCTCGTTGTCCTGTTCGCTACGACGCTGATACTCGGACTGTTCATGCCCGATTTCCTGAATGAATGGCTCGGGAACATCCTCGCTTCTGTGGGGGTGTCCGCGTGAGGGACCTTCCCCTGGGAAGGAACGAGGTCCTCGCCCAGGCCTCGAGGCTACGCCGCGACGGCTACCGCCTTATGACAGCATTCGCTGTCGAAGGCGAGCCGAAGGAGATAGCCGCCCTGTTCAGGAAAGGCGATGATATCGTTCGCATGACATACATCCCCGGCGACAAGGCCGTGGCGATGTGGAAGTCCGTTCCGGCGGCGATGCCGTTCGAGCGCCTGATGCAGGAGATGAGCGGGATCCGCTTCGAGGACGGTCCCCGCGACCCCATCGTCTACAGGAGGATCGGCGATGGGTATCCGCTGCAGAAGGCCCCGTACGACAGGTCCACCGAGGCCCGTCTGCCCATCCGCAGCAACCACACCGTTGGAGACGACGTGTTCGAGATACCTGTCGGGCCTGTTCACGCGGGGATAATCGAGCCGGGCCATTTCAGATTCAGCGTCGCGGGGGAGCCCGTCATAGAGCTCAATCCGACCCTCGGATACACCCATCGCGGGATAGAGAAGCTCCTGGAGGTCTCAGCGTCCAAGGACTGCTCCCGCCTGGTGGAGAGGATCTCCGGCGACACTTGCGTCGCCAACTGCATCGCCTATTCGGAGATCATGGAATCCGGATGCGAGATCCCGAAGCGCGCCAGGCATATCCGCGTCGTCCTCGCCGAGATGGAAAGGCTCCACAACCACATAGGAGCTGTCGCAGGAGTGTGCACGGACACGGCGTTCAACGTCCCTTCCGCGGTGGGCGGAGGAATCAGAGAGAAGGTGCTGAGGATGAACGTCGGCCTCACCGGCCACCGCCAGCTGATGAACAGCGTTGTGCCCGGCGGAGTGCGCAGGGACATACCGGATTCGAGGCTGAAGGAGCTGGATGATTTCCTCCTCGAGATAAAATTCGAGGTCGAGGATCTGGCGTCCATGATGGAGAGCCCTGCTCTCCTGGACCGTCTCGACGGAACAGGGATTCTGAAGAGGGAGAAGGCCGAGGAGATAGCCGCAGTCGGTCCGATAGCCCGCGCATCCGGTATCGATTCGGATGCGAGGAAGGATATCGGCTACGAGCTCTACGGCGAGCTGGGAATGAAGGTCGTCACCGCCGAGAAGGGAGACGTCCACGCCAGAACATCGGTGAGGCTCGGAGAGATCACCGAGTCCATCAGCCTGATCCATCAGTGCATCCAATCCATGGAGCCCGGCGAGACCCGCATCAGACCGTCGGTTGAAGACGGATGCCGTGTATCGGTGGTCGAGGCCCCGCGCGGAGAGCTGGTCCATTATGCGGACATAAGGGACGGAAGGGTCTGGAGATACGTCGTCCGCGACCCCTCCTTCGTGAATTGGTTCGGCATGTGCCATGCCGTGCCTGGGAACGTCGTGCCCGACTTCCCTCTGATCAACAAGAGCTTCGGGCTGTCCTACAGCGGGAACGATCTGCGAGGTGGACCATGTTCAACAGGAGTCTAGGCAATCTGATTTCGGGCGATCGCAACACGATGCCCAAGGACGCGATCCTCTCGGAGCGCGAATCCATGCCCATGGCGAAGGAGACCTGCAAGGGCTGCGGCGCCTGCGCGGACAACTGCCCCACGAAGGCCATATCCCTGGATGACGGCTGGAAGGTGGACCTTGGAAGATGCATATTCTGCATGGACTGCGGGATGGTGTGTCCTGAGAGGTGCATAGAGGAGCGTCCGGCTCCGGACTACGCCCTCACGCGCGAGGAACTGGTCGTCGGCAGAGATACGGACGTAGAATCGATGGAGAAGCCCCTCGACGAGAAGACGAGGAGGATGTTCGGGAGATCCGTATCGTTCAGGGAGCTGGACACGGGATCGTGCAACGCCTGCGAACTGGACCTCAACTGCATGTCCAACCAGTTCTACGACATGCACCGCTTCGGCATCAAGGTCGTAGCGTCCCCCAGGCATGCGGACGGCCTCATAGTCACCGGACCGATGTGCACGAACATGCGCGAAGCGGCCGAGAGGACGTACGGCGCGGTGCCGGAGCCGAAGCTCGTCATAGCGTCGGGAGCCTGTGCAATATCAGGAGGGATGTTCGTGGAAGGGGACGTCGTAGGCGAAGGGATAGGGTCCGTGCTGAAGCCGTCCCTGTACATCCCCGGATGTCCGCCGACGCCCGACCGCGTCATAAGGTCTCTGGTGAAGGCACTCGGCCTTCGCTGAACCACGACGACGGTGCATTTGGCGTTCGCGACGATGGAGTTGGAGACGCTCCCCATGATCACCCTGTCGATGGTCGTCTTCCCCGACCTTCCGACAATGATCGTCCCGCAGGCGAAGCGCGCGGCGGTCTCCAGGATGACCTTGTCGGGCTGACCCGACTCCACGATGCTCTGGACGTCCGCCCCTTCCTTCCTGGCCTTCTCCGCAGCCGCCTCGGCGTACGCATGTACCTTCGCGAGGTCCGCATCCGCCCCCTTGGCGACAACAGAGAGGACTATCAGCTTCTCGCCGTAGACCACGGAGTTCCTGATGGCGTATTCCAACGCCTTCTCCGTGTTCTCCCTTCCGTCATAGGCGATCAACATTGTCATGGCCGAGCATCGACCCTTCCGGATATGAAAGTGCCGATGCGTTTTTATCTGAATAGGAGATGGAGGGCCTCGTGGGCCCGTGGGGTAGCTTGGTATCCTTGTGGCTTCGGGAGCCATTGACTCCGGTTCAAATCCGGGCGGGCCCACTCATCCTCTCGACGTTTTGATCGCAGTTCCTCGTACCTGCCCTTCAAATAGCCGATTCGCCGTATTGAGTAATTCTCATTCATGGAGTCCGTATCTGCTGCAGTCTGACAATCTTTTTAGACAGCATAGATATATGGAGTGACAGGAGGAACAGGCATGGCAACCCAGTCATTCTATCAGGACATAGTATTGAAGACGCCGGAAGAAGTCAACAGGCTTTTGGAAGCTTTCGACGAAGCCGACCGCAGAGGGCCTATAGACACATCCAATGCGGTCCACCCAATCTCGGATCCAGAAGAGATCCGCAGGCTGTTCCTAGGATTGAAATCATGAGACCTTTTCACACCGTATCTCTGAAGAACTTCCTCAATGAATTCGAGGAAGAGGATGTGTCCAAACGCCTCAAGCAATTCATCTGCACCCGTGACCTGGACAGAGAAGAATTCCTGCACAACAAGGCTATTGCTTTCGAGAAAAAGAGCATGGCCAGAACCTATCTGGCCATTATGGATGGCACGATAGCTGGCTACTACACCCTTTCCATCAGGTGCCTTCGTGTCCCAGACGATCAGACGATTTCCAAGTCGCTGAGCAAGAAGATGAACATCGATCCGAACAACAACGTCGCCCAGAGCTACCTTCTCGGACAGCTGGGAAGGGCCGATTATTCATACAAAGGCATGGGCGCAGACCTGCTGGAGGATGCGATGGACATCATCAAGCAAGCCAATGAGATGGTCGGATGCCGCGTGGTCAGAGTGGACTGCCTGGACGAACTCATCCCGTACTATGAGCAGCACGGCTTCAGATTCCTTTGCGTCACGGATCCAACTGATGACAAGCCACCAATCAATCAGATGATCCAGATCATCTGATCGTAGGAATTCCCCTCCGCAACCGATTCAACAAGCGTGTTCCTGGGAGTTCCGTCGAACTGCAGAGCCGTTCTGTAATGCGAGATAATCGACTCCTCTTCGAGGATTCTCCGAATCATCTCATGCCGATACACCCGCGAACGTGCTGGCCTGCCGATAGTTTCCCCAGCGTTCTGGCTCTTGCCTGACCACCGAGCATCCTATCGCATGTAATATGAATTCAGAATCTCGCTGTTCTTTTGAAGCACGAGCAGTAGATCAACCCGCACTGAATCTCTGACCAGAGGTCGAAACGTCCGACGGACACCTCATTTCTCGAGCCTACCACTATATCCTTCAAGCAGCCAGTCCACCACATTGACAATTCTTATCCCGTCAGCGTCAATGGTTGGGATGCAATCGTAGACGATAATCGTCTTTGGATAGTTGTCCTGCACGGCCCTGAGCGGAGCCATCTCCCTCTCACGCGTTCCTTTGTCCAATATGGATAGAGATACCTGGAAGTACATCGTCGATCCGCCGGCACCAGCTATGAAATCGATCTCCCTCCCTCCGACATCACATACGGCGGCCTTCCCGTACCTATATACGAGTTCATTATAGACCACGTTCTCCAATATCCCGTCCAGATCATCCAGTCTGAATGAGGCTATATGATTCCTTACTCCGAGATCGGCTGCGTAGAACTTGTCGGATGTGCGCAGGCATTCCTTCGTCTTGATATCGATTCTTTCTGCCCGCGACATGAGATATGCGTCCACGATATAGGACATGTACTCCTCAGCGGTCACATGAGACACTTTTATCCCCTGGCTTTTCAAATAGTTCGAAATTCCACGAGGCGATGTCCTGTCCCCTATATTGCGCATCATGAAACGGACGATACTGTTCAGCACCGCCGGTGCTCTGACAGAATGCCTCTCTGCCACATCTTTCACGAATACGGTATTGTACACGCCCTCCAACGTCTCTGGAATGATGTCCTTCGCCAACTCATCCTCTATCCTGGCTACCAGAGGCAGCCCACCGTCCCTGATGTAGTCCCCGAACAGCCGTTCTGCATCCTTGCCCTCCCTGAACAGCATGTATTCGGAAAATGCCAGCGGTGCGACATGGATCTCCACGCAACGCCCCGAAAGCTTCGTAGCGAGTTCCGACGACAGCATCTGGGAGTTGGAGCCGGTGACGTAGACATCGAGCCCCTGGGAGTAGAAGGAAGCCACCGACGCCTCCCAACCGTCCACGTTCTGCACCTCGTCTAGAAAGAGGTATCTCCCAGGCCCGGGGGACAATATTGATTCGACGTATGCGGAGAGAGATGCGTGATCGCGCGGGATGTCCTCCGAATCCCTATCGAAGTCGATGAACAGCATATCCTCAGGAGATACTCCGCTTTCAACAAGATCGTCCATGAACATGCGCATAAGCGTGGACTTCCCGCATCTGCGCATACCTGCAATGACCTTGATGAGATCAGTATCCTTGGCAGCTCTGAGCTTCGCAAGGTAGTGTTCGCGGGGTATGCGGTCGGCTTTCATGACATTTAGTAAATCATACAATACTAATAATTATTTCAAACCAATATTTGTAATGTATAATTTACTATCTTTGCAGCGAGAATGACTCGAGAGCGTCCCTAAGTCTGACGAGACGGACACGGATGCGACGTATTCTCTCAGGAACGGATGGGCATCATCGGGATTCCGTCATAATCATGTCTTATATACAGGTCAGATGTCGCGGTCATCAGATTACCAATGTCCCCCTCAGAGTACACCGGAAAAGAAGACAGACACGACGGCGGAGACCGCCGCGGAGGATACAGCAAGAAACCCTACGGCGACAGAGCCCGCAGGGATGACGGGGGAGACCGCGGAAGAAGATCCGGATATGGGAAGAAGCCCTATGGCAGCTCCAGTGACGGACGCAGACCGTACAAGCCCCGCGAGGACAGACCGCGGAGGGAAGGGGACTCCGGAAAGGAAGGCCGCGGCTACGGCGAGAAGAGGTACGGAAACGGATCCGACCGCTCCAGTGACGGTAGGAAGGATGGGTACAAGCCACGGAACGGCGGAGGATACCGCGGAGACGGGGAGCGCAGACCGTACAAGCCCCGCGAAGACAGACCGCGGAGGGAAGGGGTCTCGGAGAGAGGATACCGCGGCCGCCGTGACAACGAGAGAGGATACGATAACGGATCCGACCGCTCTCATGACGACAGAAAGGAAGGATACAGGCCCCGGAACGGCGGAGACCGCCGCGGAGGCGACAGGAGATACGAACGCAGGGGTGACCGCGGAAGGCGCGACAGGGACGCCGGATACGAGCGCCGCGACACTCCTTCCCGCGAAACCGCCGAGCCTTCCGACAAGCTCACCATCCCGTCCGATCCGCAGAAGATCCTGTTCAAGGGAATCGACTGCGAGGTCAACGGAAGAACCGATCTCGCCATGGTGCTCTATCTGAACGGAGCCGTTGGAATGAGCAAAGGCTGCGAGAGCAACGCCCTCAGGATGATCAAGGAGGCCTCCGAAGAGGACCTGAAGAACTACGCCGATGTGGTTCTCAGGATGTGTCCTCCACAGGCCGTCGTGGAATACGAGTACCTCTGCGCGGATGCAGGAAGAGGATGCAGCAGGATCCACCTCGATTCGATGTTCGAAGAAGGCGACTGCCACTCCCAGTATTGCAGGATCCGTCTCGGCGAGGTCGAAGGCGACGACCCCGTCATAGAGGAGTTCGCCGCGCACGGCGACGAGCAGGAAGCCAAGGTCAAAGACGGCCTCACATACCTGAAGAGGAAGAAGGACTCGAAGATCGCGGTCGATCTCCTCGCCCGCCTCGATGGGAGGAAGAAGCTCAGGCAGTCCGTCCGCACGGAATTCCTCAGAGCGGCCCGCGGAGACGCCAAGGCGAAGAACCGGTTGGAGGATCTAGCCTCCGAGTTCCCCGAAGCGGAGTTCCTCCTCAGATGCGTGGAATCGGAGAACCTCGAAGATTCCCTCAGAAACGGATTCAAGGATCACTCCGCGCTTATCGTCTCCCTCGGATCCGAGCTCCGCTTCGACGACGCGTTCGGCACATTCCTCAGGGCGAAGAAGCTCCAGTCCGACAACAGCGACTGGATACAGACGATGATCAACGCCGCCGTTGCCGGTTCCGATGAGGCCATGGAGGAGCTCCGCCCGGTTCAGAGCCGCTCCAACGTGAGGAAGGCCTTCCAGGAGGTCTGCCTCAGGAAGGGCGATGCCGAAGGGCTGGTCTCGTTCTACGACGGAGAGGATACCGAATATCTCGACAGATACTGCTCCTTCGATCCGGATAAGATCATCGCCGTAGGAAGGATGATGAACAGGGAGAGGGAGATCGACTGGCTGAAGAGGAACTACCGTAAAGGGATCGAAGAGTGCAGGAAGGCGATAGAGGATATGGTCGCCGATGAGAGCAGGCACACCAAGCTCCTGGTCTACGCGCTTCACGATGTGGGCTCCGATCTGGAATCCGCGAAGCTGTACTTCTCCATGGAAGGCGATCCCGCCCTGCCCTCCTACAAATGGCTCGCCAAGGTCTGCGGGGACGAGCAGGCGAAGGAGTTCGTCAGATCGAAATTCGAAGAGAAGGGCGATATGGAGACCTTCGAGTCGATTTTCATCGATGACGGATATCAGAAGAAGTCCGGCGGAAGGCGCGGACCCGGCGGGAAGAAGAGATACTGAAACCTCTGTCGAGGGGCGTCGAAGGGCGTCCCTCGACCTTAGAATGAATTATTAAACGTGGCACGTGAACAATTAATCCGAAACGCTTGTATCGGATGGACAATCATCTTATACCTACAGCATTTCCTCACCGACATGGATTTCGTATTGATGTCCTGCCCGTACTGTGGCAGGGCAGTCGATTCCAGTGACCCGAAGAGATACGTGTGTCTCAGCTGCGGCAAATTCATCTACACCGACCGCAAGGACACGACATCGTTCATCCGTTCCAGCGAAATAGAGGACCGCATCAGGGACGTTTTCGCTGCGGTCGACGATGGGAACGACAAGAAGGCCATGGAGATCGCTGAGGACATCATCGAATCCACGGGATGCTGCAACCACGACGGCTACTTCATCAGAGGATACGTCCTGGAGCACATGGGCGAGGACGGCAAGGCTCTCGCAGACTGGAGGAAAGGACTCGAGCTCCTATCCAACGATGTCAATCTCGACGCCTACGTCTGTCTGATGTCGAAAGGCATCTCGGATATGATCCTCTTCAAGGAGAGGGAGTTCATAGAATTCAACGTCCTTGCACACATCGACAAACTCACCGACGATATCGATGCGTGCACGGGCATGTCGACCAAGGCCTTCGTTTACTACTCCGTCTACCGCGACTGCCTCGACATGGCAAGGAGGGCTGACAGCGAGGATGAAGACGCCTACCTTAAGGACATCATCCCTCTGCTCTTCCGCAGAGTGGTGGCCTACCACCGCAACTTCTGGTGCCTCTCCAGGATCATCGAGGAGTACCTCGGATACGTCGGATACAATCCCGACACCTATGAAGAGGACGACAACGATGTCGCGCACGTCTACGACCTTCTGCGCATCGGGTTCAACGAGCACATCGCCAAGATGAGCGATGAGGACAGGATCAGGATCTTCGACCGCTGGGACGACAAATCCCTGAAGGAGAACATCGAGCCCATGCTCGACGAGCTCATCGGAACGAGGAAGGGCATCCTCGGCTTGATCCGCAAGAAGGAGGAGGCCGAGGACGGGGAGCTGGAAGCTGCCGTCCACGCATATATCGACAAGTGCCTCCTGATAGACGGTCCTGTCGAAGAGCCCCAGTCCGAGTGAAATCCGGCTTCAGAGCGACTCCAGCAGAAGCTTCAGGCCTATCAGCACGAGGATTATCCCACCGGCGATCTCGGCCTTGCTCCCGAAGCGGTCTCCGAACACGCTGCCTATCTTCACCCCGACGGCGCTTATCGCGAAGGTCATCAGGCCTATCGTCATCGCGGGGCAGAGTATCGAATCCTCCGTCATCGCCAGAGAAATCCCCACGGCGAGCGCATCTATGCTCGTGGCTATCGCCAGCATCAGCATGAGCTTCGGACCTACACCGGGATCGGAATCCTCTTCCTCGCCGGAAAGACCCTCGCGCACCATGTTGATACCGATGAATGCGAGCAGGATGAATGCGATCCAATGGTCGAAATCCGATATCAGATCGTAGAATGCCCCACCCAGATAGAATCCGATCACGGGCATCAGCGCCTGGAAGAATCCGAACCAGAGGCCCACTATCAACATCGACCTCAGCGGAGGCGTCTTCATCGCCATCCCTTTGCAGATCGAGACGGCGAAGGCGTCCATGGCCAGGCCTACGGCCAATAATACGAGGGTTAGAGGATCCACGCTCCTCCAACGGCCATCGGCTATAAACCATGTCGTCGGAAGTCTTCCAGACGGCGCCCGTCCCTTCCGGACATCCCCACCACCGTATCGCGAGGAGTCAGCGCACCCCAGAGCATCTCCGTATCCTCGGAATACAGCCTCGAACGGCGCATCATGGGATCCTCGCGGTTCGCATAGCAGTAGACGCATCCGTGGGCGCAGGTATCGTATTCTCCTATATCCACGGATTTTACACATCTGCATCCCTGCCTCAAAGGAACATCCTGAACCTCATACGGGATATCGAGGGAACGCATCATCGCCGCATCGAGACAGCCTCTCCGCTCGATCCCGTACGCCGACAGATCCGCCTTGGCGCAGCAGCAGCTAAGCGTCATACCGTACTCCTCGGCTGTATGTGCAGCCATACGCAGGAAACGATCCTCCTCATCCCTCGTAGGGGCGCGGAACAGCCCCGCCCCGACCTTCGAATGCAGCTTGCCGTAGATGTCCACGAAGCTGAACACGCATCTGTCCGTCCATTGGGATGCCTCGCGGCAGAGCATATCGAATTTGCGCCTATGGTAGTCGGAATCTATGGTGCGTGAGAAGAGAACGGGATCGTATCTCCATACCATCCTGTCCCTTCCGATCCTGTCCGCTATCTCCGTGCAGGCATCGCTTATGTCCGCCTTGAAGCCCACTCCGGGTTCCATCGACGGGCCGTACGGAGTTATCGTCACCTGGAAGACACTAACGTGGCCCATCGCTCCGATCTCCTTCAGATGAGGCACCATCGGTCTGGGATCCTTCGTCACGAACTGGATGCAGTCCACATTGCTCCTCGTCAGGTCCACGCGGTGAACGACGTTCCTCGAAACCGGATTGCGGACCAGGCAGTATCCTGCGCGCAGACGGTTCATGAACCATTCCGAGTGGAATGCCGGAATGTCGGTGCGACGGCTCGCGCAGATTATCATCATCCGGGTGATGCTGCATCGTCGTGATACCGTTTGCGGACTCCCGTACGTGGCAAGAGCTAAACGGTATGCCGTTCTCATCCGTTGCATGACGGGCCCTTGCATCCATTCATTCCTCACACTCGTCGGTAGGATCAGCGTCGCAGAGGACGGGTATGGGAATCTTATCGGGCTCTACCTGCCCTCCCAGAACCTTCCCTCCATGGAGGAGAGCGAGACGGATGCGCTGTCGGAGGCCGCAGGTCAGATCAACGAATACCTTTCCGGACGGAGAAGGGAGTTCGAACTCCCGCTGAGCTACAGCGGATCGGAGTTCTTCACGGATGTTCTGGACGCCATGAGGCGCATCCCCTACGGTGAGACGAGGACGTATGCGGAACTGGCGGAGGAATCGGGGCATCCGGGTGCTTTCCGCGCCGCGGGAACCGCATGCGGAAAAAACCCGCTTCCCATAATCGTGCCCTGCCACAGGATCGTTCCCTCGTCCGGAGGGGTCGGGAGCTACGGAGGAGGAACATCCCTGAAGAGACGCCTCCTCGAGCTCGAGAATCCCAACCGCTCGCTGCGAGCAGAGCTCGCGGACCAGCCTTTCTATCTCGTCGGCGTTGGCATCGCCGACGCGGGCGCCTCTGCGCTCGAGCCACGTCCATCCGCGCTTCTCGCATTCTTCCTTGAAACGGGGCGAAGTGACGGCGATCAGCTTCCCGTATCCGATGCCATCGTGCTCCAGGAACATCTCGAACATATCGTTGGGAACGCAGAGGATGGTCTTGTCGAACGGACGCGTAAGAAACGATGTCTGCTCCACGAAGCCTCTCTCCTCTTCGGCCTTCCTGTATTCTTCCTTGTCAGACATGACATCGGGGTAGTCCATGATCTGATAGTTCCCGGGAACGAATCCGTACTTCGTCGTGATCACGCCGAACGAGACGTCGCAGAGCTTGCGCCCATTGTCGTCGACGGCAGTATCGAGACGCTTGACCAGGTTCTTGACCTCGGTCACCCTGCCTCCGAATGTCTCGAAAGGCGTAGTAAGACGGTTCCTGACCTGGAACACGGTGGAATCGTTGGTCACGATGAGGATCCTCTTCCCCATCCTCATTTCGGCCATGATCTTGGTGCCTTCCATGTCAGAGCCTCTTGGAACCCAGACGGTAGGCTATCGAGCAGTTGCCTTCGGCGGAGACCATGCAGGGCCCCATGGGATTCATGGGCTTGCAGACCTTCCCGAACATGGGGCACTGCTCGGACCTGATTATCCCTCTGAGGACGTCCCCGCACCTGCATCCCTTCGCTTCGGCCTCCACCTCGGGCGTGTTCCTGAGGATGTCCTCGTGGACCTTCGTCGCATCGTGGGCCTCGAACTCGGGCTTCAGCGCCAGGGCGCTCTTCGGGATTATAGGGAATCCGCGCCATGCGCGGTCGACGGGGACGAACGTCTCCTCCATCAGCCTCATCGCGGCGGGATTGCCCTCGGGACGGACGAGGCGGGTGTACTCGTTCTCCACCTCAGCCCTTCCCTCCTTGATCTGCTTGCAGAGCATATAACAGGACATGAGGATGTCCAGGGGCTCGAACCCTGCGATGACCTGGGGCACATGATGCTTCCTGGAAACGGGCTCGAACATCCCTGTTCCGGTTATGACCGCCACGTGCCCGGGCATGATGAATCCGTCGATCCTGTTCTCTCCAAGATCGAACAGGGTCTCGATGATCGGAGGGCAGATCCTGTGGCAGCTGTAGACGCTGAAGTTCTCAGGACAGTCGTCCTTGCGTATCGGAACGCATGTGGAGGGCGCAGTGGTCTCGAATCCGACTCCGACGAAAACCAGGGGCCTCCCAGGCTCATCCCTCGCCATCTGCACCGCGTCGTCTATCGAATAGACTATGCGGACGTCGGCTCCGTCGGCCTTGGCCGAGAACAGGGACCCGATGGTCGTCGGAACCCTCATCATGTCTCCGAACGCGGCTACTGTGACACCGTTCCTGGCAAGAGTGATGGCATCGGCTATCTCCGCGCTGGTTGTGACGCACACGGGGCATCCGGGCCCCTGCGCTATGGAAACGCCCACATCGTTGAGCATCTCCTCCAGACCGAACCTGACTATCGCGTCCTGATGCGTCCCGCAGATGTGCATGAGACGCACATCCACATCCATCGCCCTGATGTGATCCAGGATCTTCTTCGCCGTCTCCTCGTCCCTGTACTTGAACATCCTCGCTCGACCTCCTCGATATCCATGCACTTGACAGTGCATTCCATGCCCTTGACGACCCTTATCGGTCCACCGCACTCCGGACAGGACAGGACAGGGATCGAATGGGTCTCGTAATCCGGATCCGCGAGGATCCTCACGGGACCGATGTATCCGCAGGACTCGCACTGCGCCTCTACCGGGATGTGCTCTATGATGAGCTCCGACCCCTCGAGGATGGTTCCGCGCGTCACTATCTCGTACGCGAAACTCATCTGCTCGTCCCCCAGATTGGTGAGGGCCCCTATCATGACCGTGACGGAGTTGACCTTCTCCAGCTTGTACTTCGACAGCTCATCGATGACTGCATCGACCATACTGGTCACGACAGAGACCTCGTGCATGCCCCTGTAACCTCCGGCCGGCTTATAATAGATGCCCGGCCGATGGTTCGGTAGCATCCGTTCCAGGCGACTGCGATCGAACGTGCAGGTTCGAGCCGGCAGAACAGCTGCAAATGTTTTATCCGTACCGGGGATGACGGATCATGAGTGCCGGAACCACGTTCAGAAGCGGCTACGGCTCCCCGATATACCTTCCGATGATCGTAGTGCTCATCGCTTTCGCCGTCATGATCTCCGCTCAGCCGTCAGTCCGCCTCGTCCTACTGACAGCTCTTGCAGCGATGGAGGCTTTCTTCGCACTGATCCCCTTCATGCTCAGATATTCATTCGACGAGGAGAAGCTCACGATCCTCAATCCTTTTGCGGCTCCCGAGCCCCCTGTATACTACGACAGTATCTGGAAGGTTGAGGATTCCAAGAGCGGATGGACCTCGTGCATGCACTGCGCATCCCGCGACTCCATCGGCATATGGTACGACCGCGGCACAGGGCATCATGTCCGCATATCGCCCAGGAACAAGAAGGAAGCCGTGGAAATCCTCAGAGAGAAGTGTCCGGAAGCAGAGTTCACGGAAGGTCCCGAGTGAGGAAACCGGTCTGCATCGCCGGCGTTCGCGGACGATTCTTCTGTAGTAGTCGCAGTAGTCGCGGACGGCGCACCTCTCGCAATGCGGATGATTCGGCAGGCACACGACCTGCCCGTGCCTCACCATGTAGCGGTTGATATCGCTCCACCTGTCCTCCGGCGTGATCTCCATGAGAGCGCGCTCGGTGGCCTCCGGATCCTTCGTGTGGACCAGCCCCATGAGGTTGGCTATCCTGTGCACATGGGTATCGACGCATACGGACGGGATCCCCATGGCGTAAGAGCGGACGCAGGCGGCGGTCTTCCTCCCGACCATAGGAAGCGATACCAGCTCCTCGGTGCTGCTCGGGACCTTGCCCCCGTATTCGTCGCGGAGGATCCTGCAGCATCTGACTATAGCGTCGGCCTTCTGCCTGGGGAATCCCGCGGGACGGATGAGCCCGGCGACGACCTCCGGATCCGCATCCGCGATTGCATCGATCGAATCGTAGGCATGGAACAGATTGTCGGAGGCCTTCCTCGTGTTGTCGTCCCTGGTGCGCTGCGACAGGATCGTGGCTATCAGCACATGGAACGGATCCGCAGGCCACTCGGGGTTCAGTCCCTCCGAGTTGCGTCCAGGATACGCTCCGCCCACGTACTCCTTTGAGAGTATATCGAGTATCGGGACGATCTCAGAGCCAGCCATTGCAGCACCCCCTCCGCCATGCGGAACGATCCCGTGACCAGAACATTCTCGTCGCCCCTCGCCTCCATCGCCGCCTCCATCGCATCCGGCATGCACGGATAGACTCCGTCGACCGCATGATGGCGGGCGACTATCCCCGCCGTCTCCTCGGCCGGCCTTGCCCTGGGCGACACCGGCTCGGTGACGAACACCTTCGAGCATACGGGAGACAGCATCTCCATGACGCCGTCCACATCCTTGTCGCGGAGCATGCCTATGACGAGGACTACCTTCCCGTATATCTCCGCCACATCCCTGCCGAGACAGGCGGCGCCGCTCCTGGTGTGGGTGACATCGACGATTATCGGATCCGCCATGAGCTTCTGCATCCTGCACGGCCACGACACGGATTCCAGACCGCGGTGCAGATTCGGGGCTATGCGTTCGGAGTACTCTTCCAGTTCGGAGAGGGCCTCCACGGCCAGGGCCATGTTGCGGGCCTGATGGCACCCCGGGATCCCTACGGAGTAGATGGTTCCGCGGTATTCGGCATCCACGGAATCCGGACCCATCGATATTATGCGCACGTCGTCGGACGGTATCCTGCGCAGGGGGCATCCGACCCTCGCGGCCTGACGCTCCAGAACGCGGTACGCCGCATCCCCGTTGATGGTCACGCAGGGCACGCCGGGCTTCATTATGCCCGCCTTCTCGAATGCTATCTCCTCGACTGTCCCCCCTAGGAACGACGTGTGCTCCAGGCTGACGTTGTTTATGACGGAGACCTCGGGAACTATGACGTTGGTGGCATCCAGGCGCCCGCCCATCCCGACCTCCACTATCGCGATCTCCGCGGACACCATGTCGAAGAACAGGAGCGCGGCCGCGGTGAGGACCTCGAAGCTAGTGCAGTCCATCCCCTCCGCCGACATGGCCTCTGCCTGCTCCCTCACGATGCCCAGGACGACCTCCAGATCGGCATCCTCTATCTCGAGCCCGCCGATGCGGATGCATTCGTTGATCCTGAGTATCTCCGGCGAGGTGAACATCCCCACGGAGTACCCGGATTCGCGGAGGATCGACTCCATCATCGCGCAGACGGAGCCTTTACCGTCGGTGCCCGCCACGTGTATCAGGCGAAGGGAATCCTGAGGATCCCCCAATCTCCTGAGGAGCTCCCTCTCGTTCTCGAGACCGGGTCTCATCCCTCTTCCGGACAAGCCTGCGAACCAGACCTCATTGGGGCCCAACGACATATGAAACGACCGCCTTGATAGCTGTCCTGCATATATGCGTAACGCAATCGTCCGAGCATGCGCGGCTTGTTCGTATCCAACGCGTATCTCGAAGGAGAGAAGCACAGGCAGCCCTGGGAGATGATGCTGTCGTCCGCTCGCAGAGCAGGCATCGGATTGGACATGATGACCAATGCGGATCTCATGCTCCCTGCCGGAGACCGCGAGAAGCTGCGCCGCATCGCGGGCGATCCCGACTTCGTTATATTCTGGGACAAGGACGTCCGCTGCGCCGCGAACCTGGAGGCCTGCGGGATGCGCGTGTTCAACGCATCGGAATGCATCCGCGTATGCGACGACAAATGGCTGACCCATCTGGCTCTGGCATCCGCCGGAGTGAAAAGTATCGAGACCCTCTCCTGCCCGCTCTCGTTCTATGCGTATCCGGACCTCGGGTTCCTCGGACGCGCCGAGGATATCCTCGGATTCCCGATGGTTGTCAAGGACTGCTTCGGCTCGTTCGGGATGCAGGTGTCCCTCGTCCGCGACATGGAGGAGCTGGAACGTGCGTTCTCCGGACCCTACGTGCCCAGGATCCTTCAGAGATATGTGGAATGCGGAGGGCGCGACGTGCGGGTGGAAGTGGTCGGAGGCGAAGCCGTGGCGGCGATGGAGAGGCAGGCTCCCGAAGGCGAATTCAGATCCAACGCGACCCTCGGAGGCTCGATCGTCGGACGCTCCCCGACGATCGAAGAGGCGGAGATCGCCGTCAGAGCATGCGAAGCGGTAGGCGCGGATTTCGCAGGAGTGGACATCATCATGACTTCCGACGGCCCCGCGGTCTGCGAGGTGAATTCCAACGCCCATCTCAGGAACCTCCTAGACTGCACAGGGGTGGATGCGTCGGAGATCATACTCCGCCACATAATCTCGGAGGTGTCGAGATGACCTCGTGCTGGATCCTCTATGACCGCCGCGATCTGGCATCCAACGGGTTCTTCGCAGGAAGACTCCTGGAGGCATGCACCGACCTCGGGATGTGCACCCGCATCGTGACTACCGATGACATCCCCGATCATGCGCCGGATGCTCTGATCAACCGCTCACGCGACGCCGGGATCGCCGAAAGGCTCGAGAGTGAGGGGACGAGGTCGTTCAACTCCTCCGCCGTCACCAGAGTCTGCAACGACAAGATGGCGACGTACAGGTTCGCCGATTCCATCTCCGTCCCTCATATGCCTGCATCCGTCCCAGGAGAGGATTCTCCGCCCGGCCCTCCCTGGATAATCAAATCCAGGAGCGGGCACGGAGGGAGCAAGGTGTTCATGGCCGAGGATGAGGACGAGATGAGAAGGCTCTGCGGGACCCTGCGCGATCCGCTGATCCAGAGCATGGCCGCTCCCGGACGCGACATGCGCGTCTACGTCCTTGGAGGAAGGGTGCTCGCATCCGTCATGAGAACGAGCGGGAGCGACTTCCGTGCGAATTACAAACTGGGCGGAAAGGCGGAGCTCTGCAGGACCCCGCCAGCTGCTGAGAAATGCGTATCGAAGGTTTGCGAGGCCCTTGAGCCCGACCTCGTGGGCGTGGATTTCGTATTCGACGAGGGGGTCCCCGTCCTCAACGAGATCGAGGACGCGGTCGGCACCAGGATGCTGTATTCGCTGACATCGCTGGACGCCGCCGCGCTCCTCGCGGAACACGTTCACTCGAAGATGTCCCTGTAGATGGAGTCCACGAGCTCGGAGTAGGTCATGCCCTTGTCCTTGGCGACCTTCCTCACGAGATCCATGGTTCCGGAACCGTACTGCGCGGCCTTCTTCCTCTTGTCCGCGATGAACGGATAGCCGAGGTCCCTGGCGATGTCCCTTAGGAGCATCTTCCTCGAGTCGCCGTCCTTGGGCTTCAGCACGTCGAGGTCCATGGCGTTGACCTGCATGGTGACGAGCGGATCCATGTAGGGGTAGAAGATCTTCTTACCGAAGTGGTCGGCGACCATCGTCTCATGGGGGATGGTGGACGAGATGAGCTTGCCCAGGTCGGACTTCCTCGCCCTGACCAGCTCGTCGTCCGAGAGGCCGACGTACTTGTTGTATCCGTAGAACAGCTCGTCGGAGCCCTGTCCGCCGATGATGTACTTCTCGTGCACGGTCCTGCACACGAAGAACATGGGAAGCTCGAACGAGAGAGTGAGGGGGGACGATGTGCCGGTGATGGTGATCATCTCCCTGAGCCTGGACTCGATGTTGTCCTCGGTGATGGGGATGTGGAGCCAGGGGAGACCGAGCCTCTCGGACATCTCCTGCGCCATCACGACATCGTACGACTGGTCGCGTCCCGAGGTGTAGAGGGTGACCGACCTCGCATAGTCCTTGGAGATAGCGGCGACGAGACCGGAATCCAGTCCGCCGGAGAAGGCCACGGCGATATCCTGGTCCTCGACATCGTTCTTGATCGCGGAAACGATCGCACGCTCCAGATTCTCGAAATCTACAGACATCGCACATGGTATCGGCACCTCCGTATTAATAACGACGACCGCCCCGGATGGGAACACTCTCCGCCGAGTCGGGATGTCGGTAGCACGCGCGACTCGTTCTTATGACATCAAGGCGCCATATGACCTGCGAAGATGTTAAAGCAGGAGATAGGATAATCCCCATCATGGAAGGCGTCACGCGCATAGGCGTTTCTCTCGAACCGGAGCTGCTCAAGCAGTTCGACGAATCCATCTCCAAGAAGGGCTACGTCAGCAGGTCGGAGGCGATAAGGGACCTGGTGCGCGACTCCCTCGCCGAATCGGAATGGAAGAACGACGACGAATGGATGGTCGGGACGATCGTCATGGTGTACGATCATACCATGGCATCGGTCGGGGACAAGCTTACCGACATCCAGCACGACCACCAGTCCCTGGTCAACACCTCGGTGCACGTCCATCTCGATCACGACAAGTGCATGGAAATCCTGATCTGCGAGGGGAAGCTCCGCGACCTCAAGAAGTTCGCAGACGAGGTCACATCGATAAAAGGTGTCCTGAGGGGAAGGCTCACCATGGCCGCTCCCAGCACAGGGAACCTCCACCATATCGGGCACAGGAACTGAGACGTCCTGAGCATCTAGGCCGTTCACTCCCATCAGCACTGTGGAGATGGTGCTGTCGCTGTTGCCCAGCCACGAGCCTAACAGGTTCGCCGTTTCCGGAGACGGGTAATATATCCACGGAACGACCTTCGACGGAATCGCCCACTCCACCCTCGAAGCCCTCATGACCATGCGCACATCGTAGGGCGCCATCTTCTCGGGGTAGAGCACAAAGTTGCTTGACAGCCACATCACATCCCCTCTCCCTTCGAACTGAGGCACCATCGGTCCGGGAACATCGTGCCCGACGACAACTCCGCGGTCGTCGACCATCGCCATTGTGATCTTGTCAGGCCTCGGGAAGGATCCGTCGCATAGCATTACGAACACGTCCCTGCAGGATGCGCATGTGAGTATCCCGGAGTTCTCCATCCGCAACCCGCCCGTCACGGTCTTGAGGGCCTCCTCAGTGGCAACGGCTTGCTCAACCCTCTCGCGACTCAGCCTCTCCACGCGGAGAACCCCAGTCTTCGAATGGGCGTAGTCCATGAACTCCCGGCAATTCATCGAGTTGGCGTATACATCCATCCATTATAAACGGAACTGATTCGATATGTAAGCTCTGCCTTGAATCCAAAGCCCGGCAGTAGACTTCATCATGAAAAGAAGTCTGAATCAGTGTATTGTAGACTGGAAAAGAAGTCTGAATCCGTGTATTGCAAATACCAACAATGTATCTCTGCCAACACGGCGATCGAACTCAGAAGAAAGGCTTATCAGAAAGTGCTCGAATGGAAGAAGGAGAGCAATGGTGAAACAGCACTCCTGATCGAAGGGATGCGCCGTGTCGGGAAGAGCTACCTGGCAAGATCGTTCGGTAAAAGGGAATACAAAAGCTGTCTGATAGTCGATTTCAGCGCTGTCGATTCAGACATTATCGATATATTCGACAAGCACTCGTACGATCTGGATATATTCTTCGAGAAGCTGTCTGCATCCTATGGTGTACGGCTACATCAGCGCGATTCCTTGGTGGTCTTCGATGAAGTGCAGCTCTTTCCCTCTGCCAGACAGATGATCAAAAGACTCGTCGAAGACGGACGCTATGACTATATCGAGACGGGATCCCTCCTTTCCATCGAGACAAACGTCCGTGACATACTCCTGCCTTCCGAAGAGGAGAAATTCGAGCTTCATCCTCTCGACTTCGAAGAATTCCTTTGGGCCATGGGCGATGAGACATCCGGACCGTACATGCGGCAATGCTTCGAGAAACTGGTTCCGCTTGGAGACGGACCTCACAAAGTCGTGATGAACCAATTCAGAAGGTACATGCTCGTCGGAGGAATGCCGAAAGTCGTTGCGAGATTCGCGGAAACCAAGGACTTCGCAATCGCCGAAAAGGAGAAGAGAAGGATACTCGAGTTGTATCGCAACGATATCGAGAAGTTCGCGGGCGGTTACAAGAACAGAGTCGACAGAATATTCGACAGCATCCCATCACAGCTCAACCGCAAAGAGAAGAGATTCATGCTGTCGAGCATCAGCAAGAACGCCCGTATGCGCGAGTACGACGACGCGTTCATGTGGCTGGCTGATGCGATGATAGTCAACGTATGCCTCAATTCCACCGACCCGACGGCAGGATTGGCGATGAGCGAAGAATCATCGACGATGAAGCTGTACATGGCCGATACCGGACTGCTAGTCACGATGTCGATGGATGCAGGCGGAACGACCGAAGAGGACATCTACAAGGGGCTACTCCTCGACAAGATCGGCATCAACGAAGGGATGTTCGCAGAGAACATCGTAGCACAGGCTCTGCGTTCAGCCGGCCACAGGCTGTTCTTCTATTCGCGGTACGCCGTGAAGTCCGATGACGGAGAGACGATCCGTCATGCAGTGGAGATCGATTTCCTGGTAAGAAGAGGAAGAGCGGCATGCCCTATCGAAGTGAAATCATCCAAATGGATCCGGCACGAATCATTGGACCGCTTCCGCTCGATGTTCGGAGACCGCCTAGGGCAGGCCTACATACTCTGCACCAAGGACGTCCGCAGAGAGGACGGGTTCGTCATGCTTCCTCTGTACATGGCATCGCTTCTGCGATGCATATAAGCTTGAGAATCTGTCAACTGGTGCTGATATCTTCACAGTAAGCGTGAAGGAGACACCGCGGAAGAGCATCCTGATGTGGTTTTGAATCCGTATCAAACGACGGACAGCCATATTCCGCATTTGCGACATGATCCCTATCGCTTTTGGAAATGACGCCCATCCGTTACCAACTCGTTGGTCGCCCTTCTCGAAAGATGATGATCCGCTCGAAGGAGGGCGGTATGGGGCGCGAACGCCCCTATCGGAGACCACGTCCATACCATGGAGAATCCCATGATGCGCGGTCCCGGATTTTCGATCCGAAATCAACGCGATTCCGTGTTCGCACGAAGATTCAATATGGCTCCAGCCAAAGCCACGAGTCCTCCTACGATCGATAAGAGAATGCCGTTGCCCGACGATATGCTGGCACGCGTCACATCCCCATCGGCGATGCATTTCACCCAATCGGCTATCCCTGCGATCCCGGTTCCTGCCGGTGGATCGGCAGCCATGATCGCAGGATCCACAAAGGTCATCCCGATGACTAGCAACGCGGCGAAGAATACGCATGCTGCGAAGAGCATTATTCTCGATGATCCCTCATCGGATATCCTCCATCCTATGACAGATAACAGTGCGACAGATACAGAGATCAGTATGAACAGCAGAGGAGCGGACGCCCTGAACGGGACCTCCCCACCTTCGAACTCCGTGTACATCTCCAATCCGGTGTATTCGAGTACGAACTTCGATCCATCGGAGAATACCAAGGCCACCTCCATCCAATTCAAAAAGACACCGATGGCTATCATCGCTGCCCCTACCAATCCGACGATCATCGGATATAGTCTGTTCATTTCACCATCCTCCACTTCATATCTGGCATTTTATTCGACATTGCATTGATTTTAAGACCACATGATTCTCCTGCTGTGAAACTGACTCCAAAGCAAAATCGGTCTTTTCCATGTCTGCAGTGGCCGTATTTAAAAAGAAGCGTCGAGCATCGCTCGTTCCGAATAAAACGTAGCGACATCGTCACGGACCGTTGATAACAACATCAAGAAGCTCTGCCGTCCTCTTATCCGATCTGGCCTCATACCTTCTGTTGCCGCAGACCACAACCCGGTCTCCGGAAGCCAGAACGAAGGCCTGATCGACATTCGTACCCCTCAACCGCCCCTGCTTCAATCTGAATCCTATCATGGAGCGGATCGATATCGAGAGTGTCATCGCGAACAGCCTGCATGGATCCGCATCATTCCAGAATTCTCCCTGGAACAGAGCCTTGTCGATATGGTTCGCATTCGCCACCGTATTCTCTCTGCCATCCACGGCATCGAGCACTTCGGACAGATCCTCCAAGCTCGTCAAGAACACCTTCACATTCCGGCGCTTCCTCGTGTACGACATCACATCTCCGATGTCGCTGGATTCGGGGATATCGGAACCTCTCATGGATGGCCCCTCTTCGATGATGCCGGCATCCGTATTCGCCACGATCTGCCTGACGATATACTCCTCCACTTCGGCCCCTTTCATCGAGACGGCGCCCACCCTTCTGCAGACGAAGAGATTGATACGATATCTGCCCGCCTGCCCGTATTCCCAGCATCTTCCTCCGTTATCCAGACCGAGCGTCCTGCGGACATAGGAGTATTCCGAGCCCTCGTATTCCACCCTTCCGTCCTCATCCCCTTCCACGAATCCTCTCATAGCATTCTTGACAGGTTCCGAAGACGGTATGCAATCGACTATTACGTCCAACCCTGCCATCAATGCGTGGGCTACGGCACAGGGGTCGTCTGTCTGTCTTTTCAGGATGATCAGAGGGGGTCTGCCGCACCCGCAGGTCCGAATGAAACGGGTCAGTAGCTTCGTATCATGGCGATGACCGGCCAGAATGATGAATGAACGGGGAACACCGTCCTCGCCTGCAATGAATGCGACGGCTGCATCCCTGAAATTCCATTTCCTCGCAGAGGGTGGGATTCCCGGGGAAGCCATGGCCATCTCATCCATGCTCCCTCTCAACCCGAATAGGCGAATGCGGCCGCTTATCTCATCGATACCTGCCAGAGAAAAACTGCGTACGGAATCCAGGTTCACCGAGGAGGAGGCCTCCGAGATCATCCTTGCTGTCAACCTTTCCTGACCTATGATGCTCTCCAGATCCATGAGTCTCGACATCCCTACGACATCGGATCCCAGGAAAGGATTGACGGAGTAGCATACAGCCATGGCCAATATGGTCCTTCCGCATTCCCCGAACAATGACTCGAGCCTTCTCGGAAGATTCAGCTGCTCTGCGGCCCATAGAGCCAGTGTGACACTGCCGCGGTCCAGTGCTCTGAAATTGCAGTCGCGCACGGTCCCCTCCGCCTCCTCCGGCGTAGCCTTCTTGGGACAGATCAGACCGCTGTCCTCGTCGAACGTTCCCACATACTCCTTGGATGAAACGGGAGACTCCCTTCCGGGCATGCGCTTGGATGTGCATCTGTATACCCTGATCGCGCCTCCTGAACGGCTGTACGAGAGCCCCATGCATGACGAATCGCCGTTCCGGACAAAAAGCTGTGCCGATTCCGCTACGCTTTCCCGAAGATAGAAGAAGAGACGCATTTGCGGTTCAGAACAAGCCCGCTGAAAAATCGATTTTGCCGAGAGCACCAGGGCAAAATCCTTAAATCAAATACTTCCAGTTTGACGAGCGATGAAGAAGCTGATAATCACCGAGAAGGCAAATGCCGCCCGCAGGATATCGACCATCCTATCCGACGGCACGTCCAAATCGTCCTCCACCGGAGGCGTGACGGTGATCACCTTCGAGGCGGGAGGGGACGAATACAGCGTCGTATCTCTCCGCGGCCACATCATAGAGCTCGACTATCCTCCGGAATACAACGACTGGAGCGCCACGAATCCGGCGGACCTTGTGCACGCGCCGCAAGTCAAGACGGTCAAGGTGAAGTCGATACTCAACACGATAAAGGACCTCGCATCCAAGGCGGATGAAATCATCATCGCGACCGACTACGACCGCGAGGGAGAGCTCATCGGCATGGAGACGGTCAAGGAGATCGGTGCCAATATGGACACCGTCAAGAGGGCGAAGTTCAGCGCCCTCACGAAGGGAGAGGTCGAGACCGCCTTCGAGAACCTCACCGAACCCAATGAGAAGCTGGCCGATGCCGCCGAAGCAAGGCAGATCATCGACCTCTCCTGGGGCGCCGTCCTCACCAGGCTCATATCCCTTTCATCCGGACAGGTGGGCAAGAACTTCATGTCCGTCGGAAGGGTCCAGAGCCCTACGCTGAAGCTTCTGGTGGACAGGCACGAGGAGATCGAAAAATTCGTTCCGACCCCGTTCTGGGATATCGTCGGCAAATTCGGGATGCTCGCATTCAGGGGAGACCACGTCGACAACCCGTTCTGGGACAAGGAGAAGGCCGATGCTGTCCTCGCCAAGGTCGAGGGCGCCACCAGCGGAACCGTCTCATCATACGATGTCGAGACGAAGGAGGAATACAGGCCCGCTCCGTTCGACACCACGCAGATGCAGGTGGAGGCCAACAAGATCGGGATCCCTCCGACCACCGCCATGAAGCTCGCCGAGGACCTGTACACCGGAGGATACATCTCATACCCCCGTACGGAGAACACCGAGTACCCCCGCAGCCTCTCGCTGCGTGCGGTCCTCGAGAAGCTCAAGGACGGGGCGTTCAAATCGGAGGCGGAGGAGATCCTCGCCCAGGAGAAGATCGTCCCCTCGAGAGGAAAGAGGAGGACAACCGACCATCCTCCGATTTATCCGACCGCGGGAGCATCGCCCGAGAAGATGAAGGGCGACAAATGGAAGCTCTACGAGCTGATCGTCAGGAGATTCCTCGCTACCGTCGCGCCCAACGCCGAGGCCGAGGTCACAAAATGCACAATAGACGTAGCCGGCGAGAAGTTCTCGGCCGAAGGATACGTCCTCAAGAAGAAAGGCTGGAAGAAGTACTACGGCAAATACCTGAAGCCGAACGACGCCCGCCTTCCGCAGCTCACTGTCGGGGAGACTGTGGACATAAGATCCATGGGCATAGTGGAGTCTGCCACCAAGCCTCCTTACAGATACAATCAGGGATCCCTGATCCAGGAGATGGACCGCCTCCAGCTCGGAACCAAGTCCACGAGGCACGACATCATAGGCAAGCTGTACTCCAGGAACTACGTCCAGGGGAACTACATGGTCCCTACTCCGAGCGGCATAGCGCTGACCAAGGCCCTCGAGAACCACGGCGGAGGCATCACCGAGCCCGACATGACGGCCAAGCTCGAATCCGACATGATCAGCATAACCGACGGCGAGCGCAGCCTGGATTCCGTCGTCAAGGAATCCCAGGACATGCTGTACAACGTCGCCGTCAAGATTTCCGAGGACCAGGAGGAGATCGGCAGCGAGATCAAGGCCGCCCTGCACTCCCAGCAGCATATCGGCACCTGCCCGTCATGCGGGAACAGCCTTTCAATCAAGCGCTCCAAGAACGGGAACTTCATCGGATGCGACGGTTATCCCGAATGCAAGCGCGCATACCCCCTGCCCCGCGGCGCCCTCATACAGACCACGGATACTGTTTGCGAGGTCTGCGGGCTCCCGCAGCTCAGGATTATCAGGAAAGGCATGCCGCCTTCCGTGCAATGCATCGATCCGAAATGCCCGAGCAATACTGAGAAGAACGACCTCGGTCCATGCCCCACCTGCGGCAAGGGTCGCATAAGGGTGATGTACTCCAAAGCGGGGAAGAGATTCGCAGGATGCTCCGAATGGCCCGCGTGCACGCAGACATACCCGCTCAGGCCCAGAGGAAGCATATCCTATGCCGGAAGGCAGTGCCCGATATGCAAGGCCCCTATCGTCAATCTCGGCAACATGGAGGAATGCATCAACCCGGACTGCCCTGGTCGCAAGAAGAGCAAGGCCAAGGTCGAAGCTCCGGAACAGGAAGGCGAGACCAAACCCGAGAAGCCCGTCAAGAAGAGGGTGACCGTGCGCAAGCCCGCGAAATCCAAGGCCAAGAAGAAGACCGAGGAAGCCGATGCGGAACTGTGAAAACGCCTTTACCGGGACCCGTTTTCAGTAACACGATTTTATTAGAAGTATTATTTTCAATCCCGCCCGGGAGAGGCCCTGGCGGGAGTTCAGTTGAGGACTTCGTCGGACTCGTCGATGCCGTTGAAATGGTCGTTCATGGCATCGATCTCATGCGAGATCCTTGCATTGCGGCAGGAGCTGCATTCGAGCTCCTTTCCTAATGAGAGCCTCGTATGCATCTCTGTGCGGTCCAGCACGACGATCCTCCCGCATGTGCAGTACACGCTCATCATAGACGACTCTGCCATGGTGTCCAGCGTGCGGAGATAACCACTTTGGGACGCGTGGCTATCGCTATAGTTCTCAGTCTTCCCGATCAATCCTCTCCCCCGAGATTAGCGCATTTTCGAAGGCATTACCCATCCAAAAGCAACGGCTTCAAGCGCAGGACCCCCTTAGCTAGAGTGAACATATAAGCCTTGCTCAAGAGCAAATCATGCCATGCCACAACACGGTCCGAAACATGCGTTTTCCAGTGGAAATATAGGGGTTTTTGATGTCAAAGCTTTAAATATAAGAAATCAGGGGAAAATCCCGGTCCGCATGATACAGGAACGCATCAGACGATTGGACCGGAACCGGGGCGGGGGACAATCCCCCAGCCCCTTTGTTTTCAGATCCTGAACTTGGAGATTCCCGGGAATCTCGCCTTGGATCCGAGATCCTCCTCGATCCTCAGGAGCCTGTTGTACTTCGCCGTACGCTCGCCGCGAGCGGGAGCGCCGGTCTTGATCTCGCCGCTTCCCCATCCGACGGAAAGGTCTGCGATCGTGGTATCCTCGGACTCTCCCGACCTGTGGGAGACGACAACGTTGTAGCCGTTGGCGAAACTCATCGCCGCCGCATCCCCGGCCTCCGTGATCGTTCCGATCTGGTTGACCTTCAGGAGAAGCGCGTTCGCGGCTCCGCAACCGATTCCCTTGGACAGACGCTTGGAATTGGTGACGAACAGATCGTCGCCGACTATCTGCACATGGCTTCCGACCGCCTTGGTCAGCTCGGCAGTGGTCTCGAAATCGTCCTCGAAGAATGGATCCTCGATACTGATGAGGGGGTGGTCCTTTGTAAGCTGGACATAGTGATCAGAGAGCTCCCCTGCGGACATCTTCGCACCGTCGACGCTGTATACGCCTTCATTGTAGAATTCCGAAGAGGCGGCATCTATGGCGAGGAACACATCTCTGCCGGGGACGTAGCCCGCAGCGGAAACGGCGTCGGTGATGGTGGTCAGAGCCTCGTCGACCGTATCGACAGGAGGTGCGAATCCGCCTTCGTCGCCGATGTTGATGGCTCCGACGCCGTACCTGGTCTTCAGGATGCCCTTGAGACTCATGTAGACCTCGGAGGACATGCGGAGGCACTCGGAGAACGATTCTGCGCCTGCAGGGATGATCATGCATTCCTGGATCTTCAGATTGCCTCCGGCATGCTTCCCTCCGTTGATGATGTTCAGCATGGGGACGGGCAGAGTGGCATGGTCCTTGCCTATATGCTCGTATATCTCGACGCCTTCCGCCATCGCTCCGGCACGGACAGCCGCGAGAGAGACTGCGACCATCGCATTCCCTCCGAGATTCGACTTGTTCTCGGTCCCATCCAGCTCGATCATCGTACGGTCGATCGACCCCTGGTCCGCGGGATCCATACCGACCAGCGCTTTGGCGATAGGCCCGCGGACGTTCTCCACGGCCTTCAGGACGCCTTTCCCGCCGAACCTGTGCTTGTCTCCGTCTCTGAGCTCCAATGCCTCCCAAGTGCCCGTAGAGGCCCCGGATGGGGCGATGGCCGAAATCCTGTGGCCCTTCACCGTTATCTCCGCCTCGACAGTAGGGTTCCCCCTGGAGTCGAGCACTTCTCTTGCCCATACCTTCTCAATCTGCATTTTCAATCCTCCTTGTATTCGACCATGTCGTGAAGGAAAAGCCCCTTGTCCTTGTCTGTCAGGATCGCCGGATCGACAGAAACGACGATCGTGCACATCCTGGTCTTTCCGGACATGAGCTGGTTTATCATCATCATGGATGGATTCAGGCCATCCGCGGCTATGACATCTCCGAACTTGTCGAAGACCACCACGGGATGCTCCTTCCCGTCAAGGAAGGCCCTGGTTCTGCTGGTTATCGTCCCCAGGTCCCTGATTCCCTGTGATCCGCCCTTCCCGTTCTCCGAAAGGGTGATGACCTCGAGGTCGCCGTATGAGAACCTCTCCTTCACGACCTTCGAGCGGTCTGTGGTTATCACCATAACGTCGTACTTCGAGAGATCGAAGTACCCTACGAACCGATAGAGCATCTCCGAATCGCGGCCGAACAGAACATAGGATGTTCCGAACGATATCCTATGCTCCTGCAGAGCATTCTCGGCAGGCGGTTTGGATTCGTCCTTCTTCCTGCGGCCGAACAGCCCGCAACGATGCTTCTTGGCCTTCCTGCGGTCATCCGGCTCCTCCGTCTTCTGGACCTCTTCCTGAACCGATCTCAAAGCTGCCACGATATCGGACGACTTGAACGGCTTGTTGATGCTCGCTTTGATGAGGTGATTGTCTGTGGGCACCAGCTCCGCCGGGCTCTTGAGGAGAATGACGCTGGGCTCCAGACCCGGTGCCTCCTCCTTGAGACGGGACAGGAAATGCAGCCCCTCCTCGTTGCCCACCCAGGAATCTAGTATTATGACGTCGGGCGCGAAATCCTGCGCCTTGGCCAGCGCCTCAGGTATTGTCCTCGCCGCGCGGACGTTGTGCCCCTCCTCGGCTAGGATATCCCTGACGATCTCCTGTATGGCGACGTTGTCGTCAACGATTAGAATCTTCATCTGACGGCCCTGATAAGTCGATACACGTCGTGATTAATATGATGTCGTCCGGAACCTTGAATCCGGACGACATAGCTCACGCTGACCGATTATTGACCGGCCCATGGGGCCGTAAGAAAAACAAGCCGGCGCGAGCCAGGAATCACTGCTTCCTGCTCTCTTTGGCCTTGGGCCTAAGGTCGCCGCTCCCGCACTTCCTGCACCTTTCCGCCTTCTTGGGGTTGGTGGCGTAGCAGTTCATGCAGACGGTCTTATCGAGGAGCCTGTGCTCTGCCTCTTTGAAGCGTGCCATTCCTAATACCTCTGGTCCCGAGTAAATACAGGACGTATAAAAAAGATGGCGTGACTCAGGCTATGCTGCGGCCTTGACAACTGTTCTTTTCCATTATGCTGGCAGATTTGAAAGGAGCGCAGGATGGCATCGTTCCAACAGCGAACGCTGCTTGATGAAATCCTCGATCATCCCGCATTCGGTACCGGGCACCTCATGGGCTACGAAATCCGGGCGCAGAACGTCGAGGATCTCCCTGCAGCGAGGCGACGAGAACGGCATATGCATGTCGATGTTCATCACGTGGCTGTTGGCATCCTTGAGGAAATCCTCCACCGGACAATCCCGATCCCTCTCCTCGAAGGTGCTGCGGTACCCATAGGTTGCGCTCCAATGGAGATGAACATCCATGATGCGTTCGATGAGCTCGTCGCAGTAGCCATCGAACACGGAGAGCAGACGTTCGATCCCATCCTCTTCGGAAGTGGTCGGAAGGCAGCTCATCAGATGGCCCGTATCGAGGCATATGCCCCATCTGTCGAACTCCATATGGTCGCGTATGAACTTGAAACCCGAATCATCCGTGAGACGGAGTCCCGGCCACCAGAGGTTCTCGTACAGAAGCGGGAACGGAGGCTCGCCCCCCGGCATCTCCGACACCAGAGTGTTGACCATCTCGCAGAATTCTCCCAGCACGTATCTGTCATTGCGCGAATAGCTGCGATGGAAGATCTCGGATGTGTCGGCATTTCCGGCATGGAGAACACCGTAGGCCGGCTCCAGAACAGAAGCGGCATCCACAGCCCTCCTCAGATTCGTCATCAGGTCTTTCCTCGATCTGCCGTACATGAAATAGAGCGAATACTGCTCAGGCAGATCCTCGGGGCGATCCTCCCAGGCGGCGAGCCAATCCGGAGCGTACGGAAGATGTACTGCAGGGGATACGGCCTCCAGTCCTGAGCATGGAACGTCGTACGCTGTCAGCAGCTCCAGACCGTCGCATCCCAGAGAAGACAGGAATCCCGCGGGGTCCGGTCCGAACACCGAAGGATCCTGATATACCGAATACGAGAGCAGATGCCTCATCAGATCATAGAGAACGCCGCGGATACTGCGGCTTCCACAGCGGATTCGCGGGTATCCCCTCCGCCGAGGATCAGAGCATCGTCCTGAGTCAGACCCGTGTCCTTGCGGATCTTGTAGGCGACCTCAGGCATCTTCTCGTCGAGATTCCAATCTGGAGGTATCATGAGGACACCGTCGCGTATGACGATGGTCGTGCACCCCTCTCCGCCTACCTTTATGCTGGCATCCCTCTGCTCCATGCCGTTCTTCACCATCTCTGCTCCGCCGAGAACGACAACTCCTTGCTGGAAGCTTCCGACGACCGACCCCTCGATGAAGACGTCCACGGGCCTTATCGGAACCTGTGTCAGAAAATTCAGGCCGGCTTTAGTGATGGTTATGCCTGTCTGCTTGACATCGATGAACTCCCATAGCTTCAGGGTCTCGATGATCCTGCGCATGCTCCCCTCGCCCACGCCTACCTCCTCGGCCAGCCTCTTGCGGCCTATGCGTCTTCCGGAGGAGAGAACATGGAGGGCCCAATAGACGTTCGCGTCGTTGAAACGGAACATAGGCCCGAACTGGGGTTCGTCGATTATCTTCATCGGATGCAGAACTGGATACGCACTTTTAAGCTTGCTGGCTACCTGGCTGGCAACTCCGTGAGATAACCTGATAAAAGCCCGGACTAAGAAAGGATTATGGGGTTTGGGGCCGCCTGATCGGCGGCCCATTGGGATCAGAACGTGCGGACCTTGCCTTCGATGATCATGTCGCTGACCTTGTCGACGTTGTCGAGCCAGTCGGCGGTGATGGCCTCGGCCTCGGACCTCCACTTGCCCAGCTTGGGGTTGGACTCGGCGTCAGGAAGGACGATCTGAACGGATGCGTTCAGAGGCTCGGAGACGGGCTTTCCGATCTGGGAGAGCAGCCTGACACGGATCTCGGCCTCGTTGGTGACCTTCTTGGCGACATCCTCGGCGATGAGCTTGGACATGACGTTGTAGATCTTTCCGATGTGCGTGATCGGGTTCTTTCCGGAGGTTGCCTCCATGGACATGGGCCTGTAGGGCGTGATGAGTCCGTTGCACCTGTTACCCCTTCCGACGGATCCGTCGTCTCCCATCTCCTGGGACATTCCGGTGCATGTCAGGTAGTAGACGCCGCGGTTGTAGTCGTCACCGGTGTTGATCTCGAGCTTGTACTCGAGGTCCTCGCTGCCGATGATCTTCAGGGCGTTGTCGAAGACGGCATCGTACATGGACTCGATGGAGGACTTGTAATGGGATGCATCATCGATACGCTTGTCGATCATGGCGCATGCGATGGTGGTGGTGATCTTCTTGCCGACCCTGGAGGTCATGACCTTGACATCCTGTCCGGTCTCGGGCAGGGACTGCTTCATCTTTCCGTTGATGAACTCCTCGGTCTCGAGGGTGAGCTTGTCGGCGATGGAGTAGGGGGCGTATCCGACTCCGAAGGAAGTGTCGTTAGCCTTGTGACCGGATGCCTTGTAGACTCCGGTAAGGTCATCGGATCCCATTCCGAGCTTGGCATCGAGGACGACCTCGGAATCGACATCGAGGTTGGGGAAGGTCTTCTTGAGGTACTCCCTCGCGGCCTTGAGTGCGACGGGCTTGCAGGGAAGGGACTTGAGGTTCTCGCCCTCTCCGACATGGGTGGTCGCACGTCCGACGAGGAGGATGTAGGACGGGTCGATGATGCATCCGCCTCCGAACTTGGGGGCGGCCTGACCGGCTGCAATCTGAGTCTCATCGGTGTTGTGATGGAGAACGTGTCCGTACTCCTTCTTATACATCTTACAGAGGGCGCGGGAGACCTGCTCTGCGAGGGCGTCGGCGACGCTGTCGGGATGTCCGATTCCTTTGCGCTCGACGATCTCGATGTCCTTCATGGGAACGGGGATCTCGTTGAGACCCTCGACGTAGATGTTCTTGGCCATTGTAATAGCTCCTGAGAATCCGGATTATTTGACGATATATAACTGGCGTGGCGTAAAATATTCTAATCAGAATCAAATCTCCGAAGCATGAAGTTCCCTCCCGCGTCCGACATCAAGAAGCTCAGGAAGAGCCTGGACGTCACCCAGTCCGAACTGTCCAGGCAGTCGGGCGTCGGCCAGAGCACCATCGCGAAGATCGAGAGCGGACGCACCTCCGCATCCTACGACACCGTGGTCCGCCTGTTCGAAACCCTGGAGCAGATGAGGAAGGGACAGAACAACGACATGAAGGCCATGGACGTCGCATCGACCGATGTGGTTTCCATATCAAGCACCGCCCAAGTTCATGAAGCATCGGACCTCATGAGGAGGACTGGCTACTCCCAGCTCCCTGTGATAGACGCCGGAGTCCCTGTAGGGAGCATCTCCGAAAGAGGGATATTCGAACTCCTCAGGGAAGGAGCCACAATGGACGAGCTGTCCAACACAAGCATCTCGAAGGTGATGAGGGAGCCGTTCCCCGTCGTCTCCGATACCGCCCCCATGTCTGCAGTCACGGGGCTGATGGTGGGCTACGACGCGGTCCTGGTTTCCAAGAAGGGGGACATCGTCGGCATGATAACTAACGCCGACATCCTCAAGCTCGTCTGACAGCGCTTCACTGATCCGGCCTGGTAATCGTCATGCCGCCGCGACCGACGGTGAACATCTCCATGTCGTCCGCCGCATACGATTCCGGGAACACCGACCTCGCCTCCGCTTCGAGCATCGAACGATCGTCGTAGCGATGACTCATATGCGTTAGTATAAGATGGGAAACGCCGGCCTCGGAGGCTATCGTCGCCGCCTGTTCCGCTGTGCTGTGCATATGCTCCCTGGCGCGCTCGCTCTCGGATCCGAGATAGGTCGCCTCGTGTATCAGCACATCGACTCCACGGACCGCCTCCACAGTGGACTCGGACGGAAGCGTGTCCCCCGAGTATGCCACGCTCAATCCGGGTACCGAAGGACCCATGACCTGTTCTGGCAACACATTGCCGACAGGGAGCCCAGATTTCAGACGAGCCATATCCGGACCGTCCCGGACGCCCAGTTCCAGAGCCTTCGCATGGTCCAGCCTGCCGGGCCGGTCGGGCTCCCTCAGGACGAAGCCCAGCGACAGCATCCCATGATCCGTTCTGAAGCACTCGACGGAGAATCCTCTAACTTCGAACGACTCGCCCCCCTCCAACTCGACTACATCTAGCTCGTAAGGCGCCTCCCCTTCGGTGGCTTCCATGGCGGCGGATACGAAACCCGCGATACCCTTCGGCCCGTAGACCGCCAGAGGCTCGGTGCGGCCCGAGAGGCCCATGGTCTGTATCAACCCGGGAAGACCGAAGACGTGGTCCCCGTGCAGATGCGAAATCAGCACCGCGCCGATCTTCATGAAAGAGAAGGGCGAGGCCATCAGCTGCCTCTGCGAGCCTTCTCCGCAATCCAGGAGCACGATGTCGCGCCCCTCGCGGACAGCGATGCAGGACGTCGACCGGTCCTTGGACGGAACCGCGGCCGACGTCCCTAGAAAGAGTATATCCATCAGTAGACCTGGTCCAGTTCCCTGTCCTGCTTGGTCTGCTTCTTGTAGTCCTTGTAGTGCTCCTTGCAGAGATGGACGCTGCGGAGGTCGTTGGACCTGAGCTTGAGGTCGGCCCTGGCGGCCTGCTTGATGTTGATGGAGCGCTCTGCGGGCTTGCCGCATCCTGCGACGTCGCAGGTCTCCTCGACGGTTTCGTGCTTTGCTAGCGACATGCCATCTGGATATATGTCGACGGTAAAAACATTGTCCGAGGTCAGCAACGAGAACAACCAATAACTATCAACAGCAGGATTATCGGACGATGACCAGAGTATCCCCATCCATCCTATCCGCAGACTTCTCGAGACTCGGCGAAGAGATCGCCAGGACAGACCGCGCAGGCGCGGATTGGATCCATCTCGATGTGATGGACGGGATGTTCGTCCCCAACATCACCTTCGGACCCCCAGTTATCAAGGCTGTGAGGAGGTACTCCGACAAGTTCTTCGATGCCCATTTGATGATAGACGACCCAGTCCGCTACATAGACGCCTTCGCCGACGCAGGATGCGACGGGATAACCGTGCACTGCGAAGCGACAGGAGACATACTTGCGGCCATGGAGAGGATCAAGGAGCATGGACTGAAGGCAGGGATATCCATCAATCCGGAGACCCCTGCTGAGAAGCTCTTGCCGTTCCTCGGACTGGCCGACATAGTCCTGGTCATGACCGTCCACCCCGGATTCGGCGGCCAGTCCTTCATCGGGGATTGCGTCGAGAAGATATCTTTCGCCGATCGCTGGGCCAAGGAGAACAGACGCGAGCTCGCAATCTCCGTAGACGGGGGCATCAACGACGAAACAGCCAGAAGGTGCGTCGAAGCCGGAGCCAACGTCCTGGTCGCCGGATCATTCCTCTTCAAGAAGGAGGATATGGCGCCGACCATCGCCGAATGGCAGAGGCTCGGCCCCTCCGCGGGGTGCCGAAATGGGAGTAAACCTTTCACCCATCGTCGAAGCCGCTCCGATCGAACTCTCAGACCTGCGCGGGAAGTCCGTCGCCATCGACGCCTACAACACGATATTCCAGTTCCTGTCCATCATCAGGCAGCCGGACGGCCGTCCCCTCTGCGACGACCAGGGCCGTGTGACGTCCCACCTCTCCGGACTTCTCTACAGGACGGCCAACCTGATCGAGAACGGTATAGAGCCTTCCTTCGTCTTCGACGGAAAAGCCAATGCGCTGAAGTCCGGAACGATCGAGGAGCGCATAGCCCGGAGGGAGAAGGCCCAGATCGAATACGAGGAGGCGCTAGCCGAAGGGGATATGAAGAAGGCCTTCTCGAAGGCGCAGCAGACCTCCAGGATGACTCCGGAGATCCTGTCTACGTCGAAAGAGCTCCTCGGCCTTCTGGGGATACCCGTGGTGCAGGCGCCGAGCGACGGGGAGGCGCAGGGCGCATACATGTGCATGAAGGGCGACGTCTACGCTTCCGCCTCCCAGGACTACGACTCGCTGCTCTTCGGAGCGCCTATCCTGGTGAGGAACATAACCGTGTCCGGAAGAAGGAAGGTCCCCGGCAAGAGCCTGTACAAGACCGTGCTCCCCGAGATCATAGATTCGAACAGGATGCTCGAGAATCTCGGGATAACGAGGGAGCAGCTGGTGGACGTCTGCATCATGATCGGAACCGATTTCAACCCCGGGGTCCCGGGGATCGGACCCAAGAAGGGCCTCAAGCTGATACAGAAGCACGGAACGCTGGAGAAGGTCATCGAAGCCAACGGCTACGACATCCCCGGCTACGAGGAGGTCAGGGACATATTCCTCCACGGCCCGGAATCCGACGACTACGACGTCAGGTGCGGGACCATCGACACCGATGGGGTGCTGAGGATGATGTCCGAATACGGATTCTCCGAGGACCGCGTGAGAACGGTGCTCAACAAGATAGAGTCGTCCAGGAAGGCCGAATCAGACAGAAGGAAGCAGAGATCCCTCGACGCCTGGTTCCGATCGGGCCCTTATCGCGAGCTTCTCGAGCTCGCAGCCCTCCGAGAAGCGGCGGCCGTAGACCTCGCGGCATCTCCTGTAGCTCCTGAACCTCTTCTCGGCGCTCTCGACATCCCCGTACACCTTCCAGCATCCGATGCATCTGGAGCACCTTCCGCTGTTGGCGATGTATCCTTTGACATCCTCCATCGGATAGTCCAGGAACACCCCCACCTCCGGAGGCATCGACGGGCAATGCGACAGGCGATCCGCCAGCTGTTTCACCATGGACAGGGGATCGGACGGGACATAGCCGTATCCCATCAGGAACTCGGATACCTCCGGATCGGAGAGCCTCTCGGCCAGCTTCTTCGGGCGGCATACATAGACGAGGCATCCCGAATCCTCCCTTATAATGGAAACGCGGACACCGCGCGGCATGAGCCTGATGTCCAGATCGCGGATCTGCTTCTTGATACTATGAGGGTCGGACTCTACTCTGAACATGCTTCCGCATTTCAGTCCTGCCAGCGTAGGCGAGCAATGGCGCACCAGACGCTCCTGCAGATCGGGCACGGAGGTTTCCATCCGCCCAGGGCATGTCTCTAATATCGGGCGGATCGGCTCATGGATCTCTGTCTCGTTGTCGGAAAGTCCCTTTCCGCAGTTCATGCAGTCGTCCGACCTCATAGTAATTAGGTGAACCTAAACTTCATATTTATAGTTTAGGAAGACCTAATTATTCTACCGAACCTAGATTTGCTTCTTTGAAGAGGATAGCAAGATGAAGATTCTCTGAACATGAAGTTAGAGTAATTGCACTGCCAATCTTTATCAGAATGCGGAATGATTCTCGTTCATGGAGCAGCGGGCAAGCACATCTGGTATACCGTTCGCACGGATGCGGGAGGAGAGCGTCTACTTCGTTGACAAGTCGATGCTCATAGCAGATCTCCTTTCGATGGATGGGAGCGGAGTCTATCTGTTCACCCGCCCGAGGAGGTTCGGGAAGACCACGAACCTCACCATGCTCGATGCGTTCTTCAATCTGGAGTATAAGGGGAACACTTGGTTCGACGGACTGGAGATCTCCAACCACCCGGAGTTCGACAGCTACAGGAACGCTTTCCCGGTGATCAACCTCAATCTGAAGGAGACGAAGGTCGATAGCTATTCCGAATATATCAAACGCATAAGATCGGTATTGAGCATGCTCTTCGACGGATTCTCTTACGTTCTTTCCGGAACAGTAACGGAAATTGAGCGGTTCCGGTTCAAATCGACAGTCGACATGACTACGGACGAGGCGCTGCTATGCGACTGCATCCCTCTGCTCTGCAGACTCCTCGAGAGATACCACGGCGTCAAGCCGA
>ERZ808246.246-NODE-246-length-48558-cov-59.598210_pt1 | contig 48558 bp, 33 predicted proteins | sample MGYA00521083_ERZ808246 | MGnify/ENA primary metagenome ERZ808246 (study PRJEB31516, sample SAMN03275577) | gut metagenome | biome: mammalia-associated habitat; material: feces | host: Papio cynocephalus | place: Kenya | collected 2012-07-07 ... | reverse complement strand
GCTTCGACGATGATCTGCCGAACGATCTGGTGTACGGCGAGACCTGCGCCTCCGTCGCCATGCTGTTCTACGGCAAGTCCCTGATGGAGACCAAGCCGCGCGGTTCCGTGGCCGACGTGATGGAGAAGGAACTCTTCAACGGCGTGCTTTCGGGCGTGCAGCTGGATGGCACCCGCTACTTCTACGTCAACCCGCTGGAAGCCGATCCGGCCGCTTCGAAGGGCAACCCGACCAAGGCCCACATCCTCACCCGTCGTGCCGGCTGGTTCGACTGCGCTTGCTGCCCGGCCAACCTGGGCCGTCTGATCGCCTCCCTCGACCAGTACCTGTACACGGTTTCGGACGACGGCAAGACGGTCTACGCCCACCAGTTCGTGGCCAACAAGACCGAGTTCGGCGACGACTTCGTCATCGAACAGACCCAGTCCGGCGATGAATACCCGTGGAGCGGCGACATCACCTTCCGTGTGTCCAACCCGAACGGTCTGGACAAGAAGGTGGCGGTCCGCATTCCGCAGTGGTCCAAGGACTACACGCTGGAAGTCAACGGCGAAGCCGTCGAGCTTCCGGTGGTCGACGGCTTCGTGACCGTTGACGCTTCCGCGGCCAATACGGAGATCCACCTGGTGCTCGACATGTCCGTGCGCCGCGTCCGCGCCTCGCTGCGTGTGCGCGCCGACATCGGCAAGCTGGCTGTGGCCCGTGGCCCGATCGTGTTCTGCATGGAGCAGGTCGACAACGAGGGCCCGCTGTGGCTGGACGGCATGAGCGCGGATGCCAGCGTGTCCGAAGCCTACGAGCCGGATCTGCTGGATGGCGTCGAGGTGCTCAAGGTCAAGGGCAGCCGTCTCGAATCCCCGACCGATGACCAGTACCGCTCCGTGGATGAGCCGCTCGCCGAGCGCGACGAAACCCTCACCATGATTCCGTACTACGCATGGTGCAACCGCGAGGAAGGCCAGATGCAGGTCTGGATCCGCGAAACCAAGTAACGGACTCCAACAATCAGGAAGCGTGATGCCGACTTTGCGGCATCGCGCTTCCTGCATATCACCAACATCACCCCCTATTAACCCTTTTACGCCGCAACAGAGCAGTTGTACCGCCGAAGCATCCGATACCACCGCTTCGGCATAACGACAAAGAAGTCCACTGATTTTTGCCCGATGGAGTGAATTCCGAAGAATAAACACCTCAGGCACAACCATAGAAGACAAGGAGAGATGATGAATCTACGCAAGCCACTGGCGGCGCTGCTGGCCACGGCCACGATGGCGTCACTGGCCGTGGGCGCAAGCTCAACGGCGCTCGCGCAATATACCGAGGGGAATGGCCCTCAGACATTGAATGTCGATTATGGCACCGAAACCGGCGACTTCTACGGTGGCGCCTCCGGCACACTGTACGGTCTCGGCGACGACGGTTCCCCTACCGATGCGATCCTCAACGGCGCCTCCGTCGACAACACCTCGCAGAAGCCTCCGTTCGGCACCCAGCATGCCAGCGGTGACGCTTTGGCCGTCGAGGATTCGTTCTTCAACAACAACGGCAAGGAACTGGCCATCTACATCCAGGATTACTACTCGGATTGGGGCTACAACAAGGGCAAGCGTCCAAGCGACAACCGCTCCTACAAGCTGGACGTGCCGGTGGACGATCCGAGCTACGGCACCTACACCAACGAATCGAACGGCCGCTGGGACTATGACGAAATCACCGAACTGGTGATGAACAAGGTTCTCGCCAATGCGAAGAATCCCGACCAGTGGACCTTCCTACCATTCAACGAGCCCGATGAAGGCAACTGGTACAAGACCGGCGACAGCGTCTTCACCAACAATCAGGAAAGCAAGGGCTACAACAGCACCTTCCTGCAGCTGCTCAAGGACTGGGATTCCGAATACGACACCATCAACAAGGTGTGGTCGCAGTACAAGAACAATGCCACCGTATCGTACAAGAACGGTGAGGAAGTGGCTGAAGGCACGGAAGGCGCCACCACCGTCACCAAATCCCTGCCGGAAGGCGTGAGCATCACCAGGGACAAGGCCCGTTTGGCCGGCCCCGGCGATTCCGCGTGGCGTCCGCAGCGCACTTGGCACTTCCTGCGCTGGGCGAGTGGCCAGTACGGCGACAAGTACGCCAATGTGAGCGACAACCAGAAGCGCGACGACGTGACCAAGAACCGTCTGCCGGATGTGATGGTATGGCATGAGCTTGGTGAAGACAGCCTGAAGAACTACCGCAACCACTACAACACGTTCGTGGCGCAGGAAGACAATCTCAACATCCCGCATCTGGGAGTGAACATCACCGAATACGGCGAGATGCGAGATATGGGCACCCCTGGCCAGCTGATCCAGTGGATGGCGATGTTCGAGGAAACCAAGGTACAGGCAGAGACCGCGTACTGGAACATGTCCGGCAACCTGTCCGACAACATGTCCGGCACCAACAGCGCGAACGCCGGCTGGTGGATGTTCAAGTGGTACGGCGACCTGCGTGGATCACAGACCGTCAAGGTCACCTCTTCATATGAGAACACCGTCGACAATCTGCAGGGCATCGCCGCGATCGACAAGACGAACAAGAAGGCCACCGTGCTGTACGGCGGCGCCAACAGCCAGATCTCCGGCGGCAACGTGAGCAGGGTCGGCAACAACATCCCCGTCACCGTGCACATGACCGGACTTGATAAGGTCAAGGACGTGTTGGGCACCAACGTGGATGTAGAGGTTCGCGAGAACGCCTATACCGGCATCGACGGCGCAGCCACCACGCCGCGCGTGGTCAACGTGATCAGCAACGCCGACATCTCCTCCGGCACGCTGGATGTGACGACCACCAGCATCGACCGTTACGCCAGCTATCAGCTGGTCGTCACCCCGCACCAGGACCGCACACTCGCCACCGACACCACCGATGCGGACGGCAAGGCTCCGGAAAGCGGCCGTTGGGCAGCGACCGTCGAGGCCGAGGACACCGAGCTGAACAACACCTCGATTGCGGATGTGAAGCCGAACCAGGGCGGCTGGGGACACCTGATCGCCTCCGGCAACCGTTGGGTCGGCGGCGGCAACGATTCGAACGCCGAACGCTCCGCCACCTGGACCGTGACCGTGCCTGCCGATGGTGATTATCGTCTTGAGGTAATCGGAGGCAATGAAGGTGTGGCCGGCACCAACCAGATCTCCGTCGACGGCAAGAGCGTCGGCGACATGACCATCACCGGCGAGCAATCGATTCCGAGCAGCTCCATGAAGTGGCGCTACCAGGGTAGCGGCGTGCTGACGCTCAAGGGCCTGAAAGCCGGCAAGCACACCATCAAGGTCGCCACCACGAGCAGCAAGTTCAACAACACCTGGGACAAGTTCATGCTGTACCAGATGGGCGCTGCGAACGATGACGCGACCACCTACTACCCGTCCACCGATTTCCGCTTCCAGAACGGCGCGACGCTCGATTGGTCCGATGGCACCAAGGGTGCCGCCGCATTGAATGGCGGTATCGCCGACGTGCATGCCAGCACTTGGGAAAGCGGATACTACGACGTCACTGTGGAATACACGGCCGACAAGGGCACGCCGCTCAGCCTGACCGCCAACGGCACTGTGGTGGCCAAGGTGCAGTCCGCGCAGGGCGGATTGCAGAAGGTCGTTGTGCGCACCGCACTGCCGGAAGGCATCACGCACTTCCAGATTGCCGGCAACGGCGCGAAGGTCGTCAGCCTTACCACCCAGCGCGCAGCGGAATCCGACAAGAACGCGGTGGCCGTTGAGGCGGAAGACGTTGCCGACGGCGCCACCACGGTGTCCCCGACCGGCTTCACCAACGGCACCGGCACATACGTGACCGACTTGGGCGTCAAGAAGCTCGATGCTTCCCATTCCAAGGTTCAGGGTGGTTTGCACTGGCTGGAGACCGACGCCGACGGCAATGCGCTGCTGGCCGACAATTCCGGCAAGCTGACCATTCCCGCGGGCAAGCTCGCAGCCGGCACGTACAACGCCGTGGTGACGTTCTCGAACGACATCAACTTCAGCTACACACGCGACAAGCAGAATGTCGATCTTGGCCTGCAAATGAAGCAGAACGGCAAGGAAATCGCGCGCGACATGTACCGTTTCACCTTCAACGCGCAGAGCTTCCTCGACCGCTCGACCACCATCACCACCGATGGCGGCGCCATTGAAATCGGCAACTTCGACAGCACCGCGTCGATGGGCGTCGCTCCGAACATCGACAAGATCACCTTCTATCCGGTGGTCGCCGCCGATGTGCAGAACGTGCCGGTCAGCGATGTCGAATCGGTGGCGATTTCCGGTGACGGCATCACCGACGGCGTGCTGACGGTCAAGGAAGGCGAGTCCACGAAGCTTTCCGCAACCGTGTCGCCGAAGACCGTGAGCCAGGATGTCACTTGGACCTCCTCGGATCCGGAATACGTGACGGTGGATGCCGATGGCACCGTGCATGCACTCAAGTCGGGCAAGGACGTGACCATCACCGCCACGGCCAACGCCGACAACCGCTTTGCCGCGCAGATCACGGTGAAGGTGACCGCCAAGGAACAGGCTGTCGACAAGTCCAAGCTGCAGTCCGCGGTGGACGAGGCCGGCAAGCTGAACGAGAAGGACTACACCGCAGACAGCTGGAAGGCGTTCGCCGGACAGCTGGAGTCCGCGAAGAAGGTCCTCGCCGACGCGAACGCCACCCAGGCCGACGTGGACGCGGCGGCCAAGGCGCTCGCCGACGCCCAGTCCAAGCTGGTCAAGGCCGGTGACGACAACGGTTCCGGCAACAACGCCGGTTCCAATGCCGGCGCCAACTCCGGCTCCGACAGCAACGGCTCGAACAGCACCCAGTCCAAGCTGAGCAGCACTGGTGCCGGTGTTGCTGCGATCGCCGGTGTGGCGGTGCTTCTGGCCGCCGGCGGCCTGATCATCGCACGTCGTCGCACGATGCGCTGATTCAGCACTGGATACCGGCATGTTCTTCGCGGAGCATGCCGGTATCCAACCACTTGTGGCCCACCACAAACGACTTGACGACATTGCAGGCATAGCAGCCTGATATGTTTCAAATTTTGCAATGCCGCGCATCCCAAAAAGACAAGCGGCATTGCCATAAAAAAAGAAAACTAAGGAGAAACAATGAAATTGCGCAAACCGCTGGCAGCGCTGCTGGCCACGGCCACGATGGCCGCGCTGGCAGTGACCTCCGGCGCGGCGACCGCGACCGCGATCGAGAACCCCACGGTGACCGTGCATCTCGACCAGTCCGGCTGCACCGCGAACACCAATAACACCAATTGCCAGATCACCCACGGCTCGACCGGCTTCCTGTATGGTCTGACCGACGATGGCGTTTCCAGCGACACCACGCTCAACGGCCTGTCGCTCGACTCCGACAGCGTGCTGGTCGGCAAGTCCCCGAGCGGCGTGCAGCACCCCAACGGCGATGTGCTGAACACTACCGACCAGTGGAAGCGCAACGGCGGCGGCGAGATCCAGGTGTACATGAAGGAAGCCTACAAGAACTTCCCGTATGTGGCCTACGGTAACGGCGGCATGGAAGGCGACTATGTGCCGAAACTCAAGCAGATGGTCACCGAATTCAACACCAAGTACCCGGACCTCAAGGATAACGTCGTCTGGATTCCATTCAACGAGCCGGACGTCAGCGACGCGAACTACTACAACCTGACGAACTACAACAGCAAGTACGACAGCGTCCGCACGAAGTTCCTCGAAGACTGGGACACGGCCGTCAAGGCGATTCGCGAAGTGTATCCGCAGGCCCGTATCGCCGGCCCGAACAACAGCGGCTACTCCGATAAGTTCTATCGTCAGTTCTTCCAGCATGCCAAGGAAAGCGGAACCGTACCGGATGTGGTCACGTGGCATGAGCTTGGCGACGGTTTCGGCAAATATCTGACGCACTTCCAGGCATGGAAGACTCTGGAAAAGGAGATCCTCTCCGATTACGTGCCGCCGGCAAACACTTCGCTGAAGCAGGGACAGACCATCAAGGTCAGCATCAACGAATACGCATGGTACGACCAGAACGGCAAGCCCATCGAACAGGTCAAGCCGGGCCGCCTGCTGCAGTACATGGCACGCTTCGAGAAGACCGGAGCCCAGGGTGCGCTGCCGTACTGGTACCCTGCCGGCGATCTCGACTGGCTGGTCACCAAGAACAACCAGGTGACCGGTTCCTACTGGCTGTACTACTGGTACGGCCTCATGAAGGGCAACCTGCTCAAGGTCGATCTGCCTGATGAAAACGGCAAGCCGCAGGTGCTCGCCTCCTACAACAAAGACAGCAACCAGACCCAGATTCTGCTTGGTGGTTCGAACGAAAGCTCGTACTCCACGACGCTGAACCTGAGCGCGCTGTCCGACAAGTACCCGAATGGCGCCCACGTGACGATCTACGCGACCGACGCGACCGCCCCGGCAGATTTGAACAATAAGGCGACCAGCATCCCAGCCGCTTCCGATGGACCTTACGTCGTGGCGGAACAGGACCTCAGCATCGCCAATGGCCAGGCAAGCCTGCCGCTGAACAACCTCAAGGGCGACAGCGCCTACTACGCGGTCATCACTCCGGCCACGTCGCAGGGCAAGGTCTCCAACAGCACCGTCGAAGCCGAATACGCGCGTCGCAACGGCACCGCCAAGGTGACCTACGGCAACGCCACCGGATACTCCGGCACCGGTTACGTCGAGGGCACCGATGCCACCGCATCCAGCGATTTCTTCGTCGATTCGAAGAAGGACGGATACAGCGAAGTGACGCTGCGCTACAGCGCTCCGAAGGCCGAAGGCCAGAACGCGAAGCGTACCGTCACGCTGAAGGTCAACCCAAGCGAAAGCTCCGCAAGGAACGACTCACAGGAACTCACGCTCCAGCTGCCGGAAACCAAGGACGCCAACACCTGGCAGACCGCCAAGGTCCGCGTCTACATGCCGCTGGGCCTCAACCAGATCACCGTGGAAGGCTACGGCACCCAGGGCGTGCTCATCGATTCCTTGAGCACCGCCACCGCCGATGATTCCTCGGTGACCCGTTACGAGGCGGAGGATTCCTCCAACACGTTCAACGGCAGTGCCAAGGCATCCACCAACAACAACGCCTCGAACAGCCGTATCGTCGGCAATGTCGGCAATGGCGCGAACAACTGGTTCCAGTTCAACAAGGTGACCGTTCCGGAAGATGGCAACTACACGCTGACCATCGGCTACGCCCAGTGGGAGTACACCTCAAGCAACACCTGGCAGATCGTGAACCGTTGGGCCGATATGTCCGTGAACGGCGAGACCTCGAAGCATCTGGTGTTCGCCAACACCCGCAGCTGGAACAACTTCTGGACCACTTCGGTACGTGTGAACCTGAAGAAGGGCGAGAACACCATCCGCTTCGGCAACGCGAACACGGGCAGCGCCTCCGAGGACGGCAAGGCCAGTGGATGGGCGCCGAACTTCGACTACATCCAGGTCGCGCCCACCGTGGATGCGAGCAACGTGAAGTACACGACCGCGGATGGCGGCGAGATCAAGCCGATCACCTCGCTGACCGCAAAGGCGGATGGCCTCAAGGACGGCGTGCTGACGCTGACCGAAGGCGACACCGCGGATGTGGACGTGAACATCAAGCCGATCAACGCCACCGACGCGACGCTCACTTGGAATTCCTCCGACGCCTCCGTCGCGACGGCTGAAGAGGAAGAGGACGCCGACGGCGTCGCGACGCAGTCCGCGAAGCTTGTCGACACCCGCACGATCCATGCGCTCAAGGCAGGTGAGACGACCTTCACCGTGACTCCCGCCGTGAACGCCGAAGACGGTGTCTCCGCCACGTTCAAGGTGATCGTCAAGGCCAAGGATTCGGAGTCGACTTCCGTCGACAAGTCCAAGCTGCAGTCCGCGGTGGACGAGGCCGGCAAGCTGAACGAGAAGGACTACACCGCAGACAGCTGGAAGGCGTTCGCCGGACAGCTGGAGTCCGCGAAGAAGGTCCTCGCCGACGCGAACGCCACCCAGGCCGACGTGGACGCGGCGGCCAAGGCGCTCGCCGACGCCCAGTCCAAGCTGGTCAAGACCGGCGACGACAACGGTTCCGGCAACAACGGCTCCAACAGCCAGTCCAAGCTGAGCAGCACCGGCACGGATGTGGCCATGGCCGCCGCCGCGGTGGTGCTTCTGGCCGCCGGTGGCGCCACGATCGCGCTGCTGCGTCGCCGCGAAGCCCGTTGAGTTCGCGGAAGGCCATCGATCCTTGCATGATTGATCACAGCTGAATCCGCTTCCCAATCATGTAAGCGATCTTTCATTCCCGTGTGTGTTCATGTCTATGACATGAGTGCACACGGGTTTTTCATACGCGTATATGCTCCTCGAAAAACATATATCTACACAAAATCCACACGGAAACATTTCTGGAAAAACCTATACAACAATCGAAAAACCGTATACGCGGCTACAGTAAAAATTTTGTAGAGGAAGAGACTGGAATCTGTTCCACTAATGCAAATGCTCGAGGCTGACGCTCGGAAAAGATACCAGTCATAATACAGGAGCATCAAATGGAAACCGCACAGAGCAACACCAGTGCGCTTGTGGATCCGGATACCTTATCTCCGGAAACGGGCAAGCCGTTCTCGACAGCCACCACCGCACGTTACCTTGTCGCATTCGTCATTTTCGCCATTCTCAACTGCGCAGCGTTCGTACTGAACGGTAATACGCTGATGCCGCAGCATCTGAGGGACATCGGCTACAGCGAGACCGAAGCCACCACTGCACTCGGCACCATCACTTCGCTGACCGCCATCGTCGGCCTGCTGTCCGGCTACATCTGGGGCGCGTTCTCCGACCACACCCGTTCCCGTTTCGGCAAGCGTACTCCGTGGATCTTCGCCGGCTCCATCGTCGCCGGCATCGGCCTGTACCTGCTCGGCACCTTCGGTGACGTTCCGAGCCTGACCGCCAGCTACATGCTGAACAACCTGGGCCAGGGCGCCATCCAGACGCCGATGTTCGCCATCCTCGCCGACCGCGTTCCGAAGTCCGTGCGCGGCACCCTTTCCGCAGGTCTGGGCGCGACCGCACTGGGCACGCCGGTCGGACAGTTCATCAGCTCGCTGTTCCTTGGACAGCCGTACCAGAACATGGGCTTCATCGTCGGCGCGTTGATGATCGCGGCCTCCGGTATCATCCCGCTGCTGATTCTGCCGCGTGAACGCAGCTCCAAGGACGACGGCGACGGCAAGAGCGGCGCAGAAGCCGCCAAGGAGGCTCTGGAGAATCTGCTGCCTCCGAAGCTGAAGGGCGCGCACGACTTCTACAAGGCATGCGGCGGTCGTCTGCTCATGATGGCCAGCTACGCCATGATCTCCCAGTACACGCTGTACATCTTCGAGAACTACGTCGGTCTGACTGTGAAGGAAGCCGCAAAGGCAATGGGCACCCTCTCCGCCGTCACCTTCGTCGTGTCTCTGATTGGCTTGGCCGTCTCCGGCCCGCTGTCCGACAAGATCAAGGCACGTAAGATGCCGATCGCCATCGCCTGCGTGCTGTTCATCATCGGCACGCTGTGCCCGGTGATGTTCCGCAGCGTCAACGGCGTGCTGCTGTACGCCGCGTTCGCCGGCCTTGGCTATGGTGTGTACATCGCCGTCGACGGCGCTCTGAACGTCGATGTGATCCCCGCCGAAGCACAGCACAACCGCACCGGCGGCAAGTACATCGGTTTCGGCAACCTGGCCAACACCTGCGGCCAGGTGCTGGCTCCGGCCACCACCGCCATGCTCGTCGCGGTGACCGGCTCCTACTACTCCGCGTTCGTCGTTTCCGCACTGTGCGCACTGGTCGGTGTCGCCCTGATTCTGTGGATCAAGAACGTGAAGTAACATTCGGTTCCGTCGTTCAGGGCGCGCGAATGCCGCTCTGAACGATGTTTGACCATCATGGGATAAATCCCATGCATAGCGCGCGAGACTCCGTCTCCGCGCTTTTTTCATGCCTTCACGAGCGTATTGCGGATTCGCTCACGTGTGATCCTTCGCATCGGCGTGGCGAATCATCCATCAATGCCGATGCATGCGAATTCCGCCCGCATGATTTGTTTACACAACCGTGCGATACGTTATCGGTGCCGTTACAAAACGGACGTTAGCATGTGGCCTCATGACAGAGGAACACACCACCAATGGCAACGAAACAAACAATCAGGCGAGACGCATAGAGCCAACCACCGCACCGGTTGACGACTCGGCCGGCAACGTGCCGGCCACCATGTCGGCCAGCGCATCGGCCGGCAACAAACCAAACCGCAAACCGGGCGGCGGAACGTTCGACGTGTCCGATGACAAGACCAATAACGAATCCGAAAGCGAGCACGTGCGCAATGTGGCCGACCTGTTCGTCGAATGTCTGGTCAACGAGGGCGTGCACGTCATCTACGGCATCCCCGGCGAGGAGAACATCCCGCTGATGGAGGCGCTGGAACGCGACGGACGCATCCGCTTCGTGCTGACCCGCCATGAGCAGGGAGCCGGATTCATGGCGTCCACACAGGGCCATTTGACCGGCAAACCGGGCGTCTGCATGGCGACGCTGGGCCCGGGCGCGCTGAACCTCACCCTGCCCGTGGCACAGGCCAACGCCAGTACGACCCCGCTGGTCGCCATCTGCGCGCAAGGCAATGTGGGACGTCTATACAAGGAATCGCATCAGATCGTCGACCTGGTGTCGGTGTTCCGCCCCATCACCCAGTGGACGAGCATGATCTCCACGCCGGAATCCGTGCCGGAGATCATCCGCAAGGCCTTTTCCGTGGCCCAAAGGAAGCGTCCGGGAGCGACGTGCCTCATCCTGCCCGAAGACGTCGCGGAGATGCCCGTATCGCACGGAATCAGGCCGTTGCCGTTGCCGGACACCATGCATATCCGTCCGACCGACGACACCATCGCGCGCGCGGCTGATCTCATCGGCCAGGCGCGTCATCCGATCATCCTCGCCGGCAATGGCGTGGCACGCGCGCATGCCGAAAACCGGTTGCTGGCCTTGGCCGAGCAGCTCAACGTGCCGGTCGCGACGACGTTCGAAGGCAAAGGCGTGATCTCCGACCACATTCCCAATGCGCTTGGCGTCGTCGGCTTCATGAAGCATGACTATGAAAATTTCGCATTCGATGAAGCCGATTTAATTATTTCCATCGGATTTTCAATTCAGCAATTCGACCCGAAAAAAATCAATCCGCACGACGATAAAACTATTATTCACATCAACACCTTCGTCGAGGACACCGACGCGCACTATTCGACGGCGCTGAACATCATGGGCGACATCGACCAGACGTTGGAGGCGCTGATCACCCGGCTGCGCGTGAAGGGCATCCATTTCGACGAATCGCATCCGCTGATCCACGAGCTGCTCAGCGACGAGTTCCAGTCGCACGCAATGGACGACGCGTTCCCGATGAAGCCGCAGCGCATCGTCTACGACACCCGCCGTGCGATGGCCGACGACGACATCACGCTGGTCGATACCGGCGCGCTGAAGATGTGGATGGCGCGTCTGTACCCGACGTATTACTCCAACACCTGCGTGATCGACAATTCGCTGTCGACGATGGCGTGGACGCTGCCGGGCGCGGTGGCCGCCTCGCTGGAACGGCCGGGGCGTCCCGTACTGGCGGCGATGGGCGACGGAAGCTTTCTGATGAACGTGCAGGAGATCGAGACCGCGGTGCGCGTCGGCGCGCGCATGGTGGTGCTGATCTGGGTGGACAAGGCGTATGGCCTGATCAAGTGGAAGATGAACATCCACAACGGCTCCTACGAAAACGTCGATTTCGGCAATCCCGACGTGTCCGAGCTGGCACGCAGCTTCGGCGCGCGCGGCCATGAGATCACGTCCGCCGACGAGCTCTACCCCACGCTCCGCGCGGCGTTGCAGGAGCACGACGGCGTTGACATCATCGCCTGCCCCGTCGATTACAGCGAGAACATGAAGCTCATCGACAAGCTCGGCGAAGTCGATTTCGCAGATTGACCGCGGACGCCGGATATTTTCCGGCGCCCGCTGTTGTTTCACGTGAAACATATGGCCGGCAGGACGCGGATGGTCGGACCTATCGCCCGTTATGGGAAAAATTGATAACCGGAAGCATTGAGCTTTGGGCATATCCGGCGCGGCACAACGCCCCACCCCATAAGGTGATGGTATGAGTGAAAATCGCAATGCTGTAATCATCGGTTCCGGCCCCGCCGGATACACCGCCGCAATCTACCTCGGCCGTGCCGGATACGAACCGACCGTCGTCGCCGGGGCATTGACTCCGGGTGGCCAACTGGTCAACACCACCGAGGTGGAGAACTTCCCCGGCTTCCCCGACGGCATCCTCGGTCCCGATCTCATGGACAACATGCAGAAGCAGGCCGAGAAGTTCGGCGCGAACATCATCTGGGACGATGTCGTTTCCGTCGAGAACGATCCGGAGACGGGCGTGAAGACCGTGCGCCTCGACCAAGGAGACGTGCTGGAGACGCAGGCGCTCATCGTGGCGACCGGTTCTTCCTATCGCAAATTAAACGTTCCTGGAGAAGCGGATTTTTCCGGCAAAGGTGTTTCTTATTGTGCGACTTGCGATGGATTCTTTTTCCGAGGCAAGCCAATTGTTGTGGTCGGCGGCGGCGATAGCGCCTGCGAAGAGGCGGACTTCCTGTCACGCTTCGGCTCCTCCGTCACACTGATTCACCGCCGCGACGAATTCCGCGCATCGCAGATCATGGTGGAGCGCGTGAAGAACAATCCGAAAATCGATTTCCTGCTTGATTCGGTCGTCGAGAAAATCCAAGGCGACGACAACGGCGCGCAATCCGTCGTGGTGCGCAACGTCAAGACGGACGAGACCAGCACCGTGCCGGCGAACGGCATTTTCGTGGCGATCGGCCATACCCCGGCGACCGGCTTCCTGAACGGCGTGGTCGATACCGACGAGGCCGGTTACATCACGGTCGAGGGAGCGAGCACGAAGACCGGCACGCCCGGCATCTTCGCGGCGGGCGACTGCGTGGACAGCGTCTACCGTCAGGCCATCAGCGCCGCGGGAATGGGCTGCCGCGCCGCTCTCGACGCCCAAGCGTATCTGCAGTAAAAACTTACCCGCACCATGCGGTTTCGCCCGTGAGAGCGGCCATTACGGGCGAATTGCTACGATACTCCACGAACAAGGCGCTCGGATGGATACCAACCATCCGAGCGCCTTGTCATATTCGGTCTGTGCATGTCGGCATGTCCGGCATGTATAGACCGGTCAACAGCCCCTCACTGCTGCCGCATCAGCAAATCGACGATACGTTTCATATCGTCTTCCGACTTGAACACGATTTCGATGCGTCCGTGCTTCTTGGAGCCCTTGATCGACACCTTGGTATCGAAACGCTTCTCCAGATCCATCTGCACCGGAGTGCCGGCCCAGGGATTGAGCTTGTTCGCCTTGGGCTTCTTCGGCTGGTCGGATTCAGCGGCTTTCATCGACACGATCTCCTCGGTGCTGCGCACGGACAGCCCTTCGGAGATGATGCGCGTCGCCAGTCGCTCCATATCCGCTTCCGTGGGCAATCCCAGCAACGCACGCGCATGGCCTGCGGTCAACATGCCGGAAGCGACCTTCTTCTGCACGGTACTCGGCAGATTCAGCAATCGCAGGGTATTGGCGATCTGCGGGCGGGATTTCGACACGGATTTCGAAAGCTGCGCCTGCGTCAGACCGAAGTCGTCGATCATCTGCTGGTATGCGGCGGCCTCTTCCAATGGATTCAATGCGACGCGATGCAGGTTCTCCAGCAACGCGTCACGCAGCATATCGTCGTCGGCGGTGGTTTTGACGATCGCGGGAATCGTGTCCAATCCGGCGATCTGCGACGCGCGCCAGCGACGTTCGCCCATGATGAGCTCGTACATGCTGTCCATGCGGCCGTCGAACATGTTGCGCGATTCGGAACTTGCGGAAGCGTCGGACGCCGCAGCGGAGCCCTGCTCCGCGTTCTGGGCGCCATGCTGCGCGGCACCGACGCCCTGCTGTGTGGATGCGTCTGTACCGTCCTTCGAAGCGGCGCGCGCGGCCATCTCCTTGCGCGCGGCCTCGATCTGCGCCATGGGGCGCTTGCGCACGACGATCGGCTGGAGCACGCCGACTTCCTTGATGGATTCGGCGAGTTCGCGAAGGTCGTCCTCGTCGAAGATGGTTCGTGGCTGGTGAAGGTTGGGACCGACATCGCGTACATGCAGTTCGACCAGGTATCCACCCTGGACCGGAAGCAGCTCCTGCTCCTCCTGCTTCTTCGTGTCATCGGCCTTCTTGGACGCATTGCCGGACGTGTTCCTGCCGGAAGCGGCGGATGCCGAAGACGCTGCATCGTGCTCGTGACCAGCGGACGGCGCGGCACCGGCCGGCACGGTGGAGCCGAAGAACATGTCGGCGGGATGGGAGACCTCGTTCAGCGTGATGGAAGGAACGCTGGCGCGACGGGAGTTCTTCTTTCCGCCGTTCCTCTTGGTTTCACGTGAAACGCTTTTCTTGGACATGCCGTGCACGGCGTCGACGGACGCCTGCGCGGTGACCGTGGGCTTGACGAATGCGGAGCCCTTGGCGGAGCCATCCCCTGTGGCCTGTCCCGCGCCCTGCGCCGATGGCGCCGACGTGGTCTCCGGCTTCGCGGTCTCGCCCGGCAACGTCGGGAACAGCGCGCCGAGTCCCTTGCCCAAACGTGATCTAGTCATAATCAGTTCTCGTTCCTTCTTGCATCGATGGCCTGCAGCACCGTCTGGGACCGCTCGGCGATCTCAAGCGCGGCCTCACAATACGAAATCGCGCCCATGCCCTTGGGGTCATAGGCAATCACACTCTGGTTGAAGCTCGGGGCCTCGGAAATCTTCACCGTGCGGGGAATCGTCGTGTTCAGCACGATGCTCGGATAATGCTTCTTGACCTCATCGCGCACTTCGCGGCTCAGCAGCGTGCGCTTGTCGAACATCGTGATCAGCATGGTGGAGACCAGCAGGGACGGATTGAAGTGGCTCTGCACCAATCCGATGGTGTTGATGAGCTGCCCCAGGCCTTCCAGCGCGTAGTATTCGGCCTGGATCGGAATCAGCATCTCGTTCACCGCGCACATGGAGTTGATGACCAGCAGACCCAGGCTCGGCGGGCAATCGATGATCACGTAATCGTAATGCTCTTCGCTGGTGCTCAGGAATTCGTCCACGGCGTTTTTCAGCAGCACGTTGCGGTTCGGCAGATCGGCGACTTCCAATTCGGCGCCGCTCAGGTCGATGGATGCGGGCACGACGTCGAGCATGTCGAAATCAGGGCAGGTGCGCTTGACTTCGGCGATGGTTTTGCGTCCTTCGATGACGTCGTATACCGACGGTTGGCCCGAAGCGTGCGGCGCGCCCAATGCGGTGGAGGCGTTGCCCTGCGGATCCATGTCGATCAGCAGCACCCTCGATTTGAACTGCGCCAGCGCCGCGGACAGGTTCACCGCGGTGGTCGTCTTGCCCACGCCGCCTTTCTGGTTGGCGACGGCGATGAGCCTGGTGCGTGCCGGTTTCGGGCATACGGCCTTCTGCACGGCCCTGAACCGCGTGGTTTCCGCGGCGATTTCCGCGCCCAGTGGGGATGAGCTCTCTCCGAAGATGCGCTTGATGGTTTCCGTCGCGGATTCCATCGATGTCAGATTGTCTGATTCTGCAGGTCCAGTCATAACCTAGTTTTTCCTCACACTATGCTTAGATTCCCAGTTTCATCATTCGGGTGGACAGTTTCGGCATCCACAGGCAATCCGCAAAATTGTGGACAACTGTGCATAACCGGTGGATAACCGCCTGTTTCCAGCCAAAGTTATCCACCGTTTTTTCGTTGAAATCCCAGTCTTTTGATTTCTTCGATTTCCTACGATCCGTATTTTGTGGACAAAGTGGATAACTTGCCGAAATTGTGGATAACTCTCTATCGCTTGTCCACCATGAGCACATGGGTCGGCTCAAGGCCGGGACCGACCTCGGCATCCACCACGCGGGGTCTGATTCCCCCACGCTTGGAGATCTCCTTGGCGGCCTTTTCGATTTCCGCCTGCGCCGAACGTCCCTTCAGCGCCACCAGACGCCCGCCTTTGTCCAGCAATGGCAGGGTCCATCCCGAAAGTTTGGTCATCGGTGCCACCGCACGGCAGGTCACCACGGCGAACGGATGCCTTGCGGCGATCGGATTGCCGTCCAAATCGACGGCGGGGCCATGCGCGCCCTTGCCGTTCTTGCCCAGCCGGGAGCCATGAATGGCGTCGATCACCTCATTGGCCCTGGCGCGAACCACGGTGACGTTCTTCAGGTCCATCTCGTCGACGCATTCGTTCAGCCATTCCACGCGGCGTTCCATAGGCTCCACCAAGGTGAACTGGTGATCGGGCAGGCATGCCGCGGCCACGATGCCGGGGAAGCCGCCACCACTGCCGATGTCGGCCACCGTCTTGAACTGCCGGCGCGCCGTGACCTCCTTCACAAACGGCACAATCGCCGCGGAGTTGAGAATATGCCGTTCCCAGATGATGCCGACATCGCGGGGGCCTATCAATCCGCGAGGCTCGCCTTCCTGGGCGAGTTTCGCATGAAATACGCGGAGCTTGTCCAATGCGTCCCCCAGCACTTCCCCAAGAATCGGCGAATCGTCAAGTTCGTCAATCGTTTCAGTCATGGTCTCTATCCTATATCCATCGCGCTATCACTCGCCGCGATGCGCGACTTGTCCCGCGGCGCCGGTGCCGCATCGCGTTCCGCCCACAGCCCATCGGAAACCGCAATGCCCTGTGGAACGCAGTATCAGGCCGAATCGTCGGCACATGGCGAGCGAAACGGGTGAAACGCCACCCCGCCGCACGGTGCCGGCGACCCGCAATCGAACGCAATAAAAAAGCGCCGCGTTACGCGGCGCGAAGTCATACGGAATCGCCTATGAAAGCGGATCAGTCCTCGTCGTCCAAGTCGTCCGACGCGGAGGCCTTCATGTACACGGTGACGTAGCGGCGAGGCTCCTCGCCGTGGGAGCGGGATTTCAGGCCCTCCTCGCGCACCACATCGTGGACGATCTTGCGTTCGAAGGAGTTCATCGGCTTCAGATTGACCGGTTCGCCGGTGTCGCGCACCTCGTCGATCGCGTCGAGCGCGATGTCGTGCAGACGCTGGCGCTTGCGCTTCAGATAACCGTCGACATCCACGATGAGGTGGGAGCGTTCGCCGGTCTTCTGCTGCACGGCGAGTCGGGTGAGCTGCTGCAGCGCGTCGACCACTTCGCCGTTGCGTCCGATCAGATGCTTGATGTCGGTGTCGTCGTCCGCGACGATCTGCACGGTCGGGCGGTTGTTGCGCACACCCATCTCGATGTCGCCTTCGTAATCGACGATGTCAAGCAATCCTTCAAGATAATCGGCAGCGATATCAGCTTCCTCATTGAGCTGGTCGATGGTCTTCTCATCATCTAGCGCCATTATTCGTACTCCTTTGAGCGGGGTTCTTGGGTAAAGTCTAATTCTCGGAAAAGATACTTCCAGAATAACGCGTGTCCCGTGTTTCACGTGAAACACGGGACACATCGCGCATCAGTTATTTCCTCTTCTTCTTGCGGCTCGGCTGCTGGCGCTGATAACCATGCTTCTCTTTGCTTTCCGCGGCGGCCTTGGCCTGCTGCAACGCCTCGTCTTCGAGGGACGGCAGACCGGCCTTGGCGCGGCGGGCGTTCTCATGGTCATGGTCGCGCTTCTTCTTGGCTTCGGCGGCCGGGGATCCCGGGGTCGGGAACGCATGGATCTGCCAGATGGAACGCAGCAGGTTGCAGATGTTGTTGGTCAGCCAGTACACCAGCACGGCGAACGGCATGGCGATGCCGGAGAAGATGTACATGATCGGGAACATCCACAGCATCATCTTCTGCATCATCTCGGTCTGCTTGGTCTGCGGACCGTTCTGAGGCATGTTGCGCTTCATGCTGTTGAACTGCATGAACCACAGGCAGAAGCACATCAAGGCAACGAAGATCGCGATGACGACCTTGCCGGCGACCGCGGCATTGGTGAAGTTGTCCGCGACGTTCACGCCGAACACGGTGGTGGAGGTGAACTGTTTCGCGGTGGCGATGTCGAAGGCGCCCAGTCCCTCGCCGTTCCTGAACTTGCCGCGGGCGATGTACGGAATGGCGGACAGCGTGTAGAACATGCACATGAACACGGGGCCCTGCACGAGCATAGGCAGCATCGACGTGCATCCGCCCATCGGGTTCGCGTCATTGTCCTGGTAGAGCTTCATCAGCTCACGCTGCATGGCCTCTTTGCTGGCCGGGTCGTTCTTGCCCTTGTACTTGTTCTGGATGCGCTGCATCTTGGGCTGCAGGACCTGCATCTGGCTCTGCATCTTGCGCATGCCCGTGATGGACTTGTAGAACAACGGGAACACGCACACCTGGACCACCAGCACCAGGAACACGATGGACAGCACCCACGAGAAACCGATCTCGTCCATGCCGATCGCGACCAACAGCTTGTGGAACAGGCTCATGAGCTGAGTCATCAGCCACTCGACCGGATACAGGAGCTTGTACAGCCAGCCCCAGAAACCGTTGTCGAGGAGGAATTGATCTTGATTACCCATTACAGGCCATTCTCCTTATCGTTTACGGCCAGAGGTGTGAGTCGAGGCTCCTCATGTGCCTTCGACCACGAAAATCTATAAAAAACGGAGTAACGCTGGGGAACGTCATCTATGCCGCCGCAGCTCCACGGCACGCATCGCAAAAGACGTAGAATCGCAAGAAGACCGCCTCTCAGGCAACCGAATCTGGCGATGGCCTGTATGGCGTAATGAGAACAGCTTGGATAATACTTGCAGCAAGGCGGAGTTTTGGCGGAGATATTCCGCTGATACCACCGTATGGCGGCGATCAGCCATCGTCCGCGGCGTCCGAAGCTCATTGCTGGCGTTCGGCCTTGCGGCGCACCGCCTCGAAACACGCCTTCATCTGCGCGTCGAGCGCGGTGAATTCGGCGTGCGCGGCGCTTGGCTTGGCGCGCAGAACGATATCGCACGATTCCGGCAATATCGATTCGTATTGGCGCGCAAGCACGCGAAAGCGACGTTTGACGGCATTGCGCGTCACGGCGTTGCCGACAGCCTTGGAAACGGCCAGGCCGACACGTCGGCCATGCTCCGTCGCGGAATCGGCCACGGCATCGTCGCACATCAGATAATGCACGACGATGTCTTCTCGCGATACCCTACGACGGCGTTTGAGCACCGCGACGAAATCGCGATGGCTTTTCAGCCGTTCCACCGCTCTATGCCACTAAATAAATCAGGCAGCGAGGGACTTGCGGCCCTTGGCGCGGCGACGGTTGATCAGAGCGCGGCCCGCGCGGGTGCGCATACGCTGACGGAAACCGTGCTTCATGTGACGACGGCGGTTGTTCGGCTGGAATGTCCTCTTCATAATTAATGCTCCCGGTGTTTTAGCCGCGCAAAAGCACGGCTCCTCATGAGTCAAGCTCTACTAAATTACTCTGACCCCTGAACAGAACGCGGACACCTACGGCTCCCCTCACGTTTTTCTGGGGATTCTCCCCATGAAACAATCCACAAAAACGTTGGTATGACGCCGAATTCCCCACAAATAGTTATCCACAGACCACTTCGCCGTTATTCACAATTCAATGTTTTCAACACGCACCTCGGTGGATAACTCAAGAAAAAGAGAGTATTAATAGGCAATTGCACATAGATAAGGAAGGCTGTAGAGAAAGGGGCATCCGTGGCCGATACGACAACAGATCCTCTTGAGCAGGCGCGCGGCGTGTGGTCCGACGCGCTGGCGCTGCTGCACCAGAACCCTTCCCTCTCCGCCCGCGACAAGGGCTGGTTGGAAAACGTGTTTCCCGAGGGCATGTGGGGCCCCACCATCGTGTTGTGCGTCCCCAGCGCCTCGGCCCAGCAGGCGTTGCAGACCGATCTCAACAAACCCCTGATGGACGCGTTGCGCGAATCCGCCGAACAGGACATCTTCCCCGCGTTCAAAATCGTCAAGAAGAAGGCCGAACCCAAGAAGAAGGCCGAGGAATACCCCCAGTTCGCCGCGCCCGAGCCGAAACCGGCCGAGAAGACCACGCAGGGGCAATTGCCGATTCCAGCCTCCATGCCGCAGAATCCGCCGGTCCCCGTGTTCCAGAGCGGCCAGAACCGCCCGCTGCTCGACCCTGAGACGCATCTGAACAAGAACGCCACGTTCGACACCTTCGTCCCCGGCGATTCCAACCGTTTCGCGCGCACCGTCGCATTGGCGGTGGCCGAGGGCTCCGGCCATGATTTCAACCCGCTGTGCATCTACGGCGGCTCCGGCCTGGGCAAAACCCACCTGCTGAACGCCATCGGCAACTACGCGCTGGTCAAGGACCCCCATCTGAAGGTCCGTTACGTGACCAGCGAGGAATTCACCAACGAGTTCATCGAGGCGTTGGGCGACACCAACAAAAGCTCCGGCCAGATCAAGGAATTCAACCGTCGGTACCGCGAGGTCGACGTGCTGCTCATCGACGACATCCAGTTCCTGAGCGGCAAGGATTCCACGCTGGAGCAGTTCTTCCACACGTTCAACACCCTGCATCAGGCCAACAAGCGCATCGTGATCGCCTCCGATGTGCCGCCGAAGGACCTGCAGGGCTTCAACGAGCGTCTGATCTCCCGCTTCGAATCCGGACTGACCGTGGACGTCAAACCGCCGGATCTGGAGACGCGAATCGCCATCCTCCGCATGATCGCGGCGATGAACGGCTCCAACATCCCCAACGACGTGCTCAACCTCATCGCGGAGCGCTTCACCGAGAACATCCGCGAGCTGGAGGGCGCGCTGAACCGCGTGACCGCGATGGCCTCGCTGACCAGCCAGCCGGTGACCAGGGCCCTGGCGGAACAGACGCTGCAGGATTTCTTCACCACCGACGTGGAGATCAAGCCCGCCGACATCATCACCCAGGTCGCGAAGTACTTCTACGTCACGTTCGACGACATCGTCGGCCGTTCGCGCACGAAGAAAATCGCCTTGGCGCGCCAGATCGCGATGTATCTGGTCCGCGAGCTCACCAGCATGAGCCTCAACGACATCGGCCTGGTATTCGGCGGCAAGGACCACACCACCGTCATGCACGCCTACACCCGCATCAACGACGAGATGCAGGAAAAGCAGGAGATCTACAACTACGTGATGGAATTGACCGTCCAGCTCAAGCAGCGTTCTTCGGAAAAGTAGGATTTTCGACACCCTATCGCTGGATTTTCTGCGATTTTTGGCATGATATGTCGGTATTTCTCCGTCATGCGATTTGAAATGAACCATCGTGGCGTATAGCATGGACGCGGACCGGGGTCCGCGTAGTCTCCAGGCAATCGGAGCAGGGAAGGGCGCGCGGGCACTCGGTTTTTCTTATCGCGGAGCGTCCGGTCAGGGCGGTTCAACCGTGGAGTAAATAAATTTACTTTCTTATTTACCAAGGCAGATGACACGCCGCGTTGTGCATAGAAATTTGAAAATTTATCCACAGGGTTGTCCACAAATCAAGGAAAAACCTGTGGAAAACCCGTTGGAAACGCGGAAAATTCATGTGAGTGCCTGGTGGATTATTCACCGCCGATTGTGGATAACTTTTTGCCGAGGAAATCGATGTGGATAACCAGGTGTTTTGTCCACACTCCATCCAAAAGTTATCCACAGGCATCGAGGTATGGCAAGCCCTTGGAAAATCTGGGGAACAACGAGTTACCCACATTATCCACAGCCCTTATTATTACTATGTAAGTTTTCTATATCGAAGTCATCATCATCGTAATAAGTGGGGAGTTCCCCACGATTCAAATCGCTTCGTCAGCTGGCTAGAATGGCTTGTGGAACGAACGAAACGAGGAACATCAATGAAAGTCGAAGTCAATTCCCAAGCACTGGCCGACGCTGTAGCCTGGACTACCCGCGTCATCGATGCGCGTCCCGCAACGCCGATTCTTGCCGGCATCCGTCTGGAGGCCATTGACGGCACGCTCCAACTTTCCGCGTTCAATTACGCCATTTCCGCCCGCCACCACATCGAAGCCGGCATTGACGAGCCGGGAACGGTCCTGGTGCTTGGCAAACTGCTCGCCGATATCACGAAGTCGCTGCCGGCCGCCAAAACCTACCTTTCCACTGAAGGTTCCACCTTGGTCATCAGCTCCGGGAAATCGACCTTCACCATGCAGCTCATGCCGGATGCCGAATACCCCGATTTGCCGACCATTCCGGCCAAACTCGGCCAAGTAGACTCCCCTACTTTCATGCAGGCCGTGAACCAGGCATCCGTGGCGGTCTCCCGCGAAGAGAACCGCCCGGTGCTGACCGGCATCCGCGTGCAGTTCCAAGGCGACCGGGTGATCATGAGCTCCACCGACCGTTTCCGTCTGGCCCGGTCGAGCTTCAACTGGACCCCCGAAAATCCCGACATCAACACCACCGCGCTGGTCCGCGGCTCGCTGCTGCGCGATGTCGCACGCTCCATCGACGAACACCAGGACATGGTGATCGATTTCGATCCGGAGAACCCGTCTCTGCTGGGATTCGAGAACGCGGGCCGCGTCTCCACCTCGCAGCTGATCGATGGGGAATTCCCGGCGGTGGACCGCCTGTACGCCGACGAATACCCGATTCACGCGGTCATCGACAAGCAGGCGTTGGTCAGCGCCATCAAGCGCGTCTCCCTCGTCACGGAACGCAACGCCCCGGTCCGTATGACCTTCACCAGCCATGACCTGACCCTGACCGCCGGCACCGCCGACGAGGCACAGGCCAGGGAGGTCCTCGACATCGACATGGACGGCGACGACATCACCGTGGCGTTCAACCCCACCTACCTGATCGAAGGCCTGAGCGCCATCAGCGAACCGTACGTGCGCATGAAGATGACCACCGCGGTCAAACCGGTGGAATTCAACGGCCAGAAGGAAGCGGATTCCGACGAATCCATGGACTACCGCTACCTGCTCGTGCCGATGCGCTTCGCAAACTGATCCGAACACCGCGAACACCTGACGCGACACGGTCGTTCCGGACGAACCGCAGCCCGGAACGACCGCAACCGTCAACAACCACCATCCAAGGAACCCATGCATATCTCCCGCCTCGCACTCGACCACTACCGTTCATGGGAACGCTGCGTGCTCGATCTCACGCCGGGGGTCAACATCCTGCAAGGCGCGAACGGACTGGGCAAAACCAACATCGTGGAAGCCGTCGAAGTGCTGTCCACCGGATCCAGCCACCGTACGTCGTCATCGCTGCCGCTCATCGAACGGGGGTACACGTCGGCGGTGATCCGCGCCAACGTCGATGATACGGACGGACAGCACGCGTATGAGGCGACCATCGTGGCGCGCGGCGCCAACAGGGCGCGCATCAACGGCGGAAAATCGCAGTACATGCGCGATTTGATCGGACTCATCCCGTCCGTGTCGTTCACGCCGGAGGACCAGCATCTGGTATCGGGAGATCCGGCGACCAGACGCAACTTCCTCAACCAGGCGGCATCGCTGCTGCTCCCCCACTACGCGCCGCTGCTCCAACAATTCACCCACATCGCCAAACAGCGCACGGCACTGCTCAAACAACTGGCGGACGGCACCGGATTCGACCCGGAATACGGCCGGCAGGCGGTGCTGAGCGGCCTGGAGACCTGGACCGGCCAGTTCATCGACATCGGACTGCGGCTCACCCGTCACCGCGCGGACGTCGTTCGGCGGCTTTCCGAGCCTTTCGGCCGCATCTACGAGGCGCTCGCCGGCACCGCGAAACCGCAGACGGCGACACAACCACCGCATGCGCCGCAGCAGATGGCGGCGCTCACCTACGAGCCGTCCTTCGATGAGGTGCTGTACTTCGACGATCCCGCGGCGGAGATCAGCAGGCACTTCCAACGCATCTATTCCGGAGAAGTGGCGCGTGGCCGCAATCTGATCGGCCCGCACCGCGACGACCTCGCCCTGCGGCTCGATGGCATGCCGGCCCGGGAATTCGCATCGAACGGCGAGATGTGGACGATGGCATTGGCGTTGAAGATGGCGTTGTACGAAGTCGTGCAGGAACAGCGCGGCACCAAGCCCATCGTGATCCTCGACGATGTGTTCGCGCAGCTCGACGAGTCACGGCGCGGGCAGATCCTCGACTTCGCCGACGCGCAGGACCAGGTGCTGATCACCGTCGCCGCCGCCAGCGATGTTCCGCGCTCCGGCGGGAACCTCATCGACGTCGCGCGGTTGCGCGAACAATCCTCGGGAACGCCGGACGAGCATCTGGCCGCCATGATGGCGCAACTGGCGTCGGGCAGGTCCGCAGCCGCATCGGACAGCGCTGAAGTGCTGGCGGAGGACGGGCAATCCGAGCCGTGTCAGCCGTCCGAAGTGCAGACGCCGCCCGATTCGCCGGTATCGCTTGACGCGCAGGTATCGTCCGAAGAGCGGAATGCTGCGCGGACGGCGGTGCGGACGAACGGGAACGGGGATGACCACTGATGCCGGACCGACCAATCTGCGAAACGCTGCATCTCGATCAGCGCAAGCTCCCGGCCGAGGTGTTCGAACGGATCAGCCGTCGCGCCGGACGGGCCAAGGAACGTGAGGAAAAGGCGCGCAAGGCCTGGGAGAGCTTCGGCAAACCGGGCCGCGAACCGCAGAAGGTGGGCAGCATCTTCGAAATGATCGCGGTGCAGGGCAAATGGACCAAGCATCTGAAAATCGCGCAGATGCAAAACCATTGGGCCGACGTGGTCGGACCGGAGAACGCCCAGCACTCCTACCCCTCCAGCCTGCGCGACGGCGTGCTGACGATCCGCTGCGACAGTCCGGCGTGGACCACCACGATGACCTACATGACCCCCATGCTGACCACGGTCATCCGCAAAAAGCTGGAAGGACTGACCATCGACGAGGTGCGCGTCACCGGACCGCAGCAGCAGGGGTACGGCCGCGGCCGGATGACCCGTCGAACGCGGTACTGACGGCGGAATTTCAGGGAATTCCAAGGATAAATGTCTCTGCCGCGCTGTCCCTCTGCGTGAGTAGAATATCAAGCAGTGTATGTAAACGCCTAGAAGGGGCCTTTATTTGCGTTCTAGGCGGTATCGCCTTTGCAAATTGCCTTCCTAGACGGGAAAAATGCAGGAAGGAATCTTTGTGGCAGACCTTGATGCGGATTCGCTGAACGAATCAGCTGATAACACGCAGGAAGATCAGATCCAGAACGACCGACTCGAAGACGCGCAGCTTGACGACTCCCTGTCGCCGGAACACTACGACGCCTCCGACCTGAGGGTTCTGGAAGGCCTTGAGGCGGTGCGCATCCGCCCGGGCATGTACATCGGCTCCACCGGACCGCGCGGCCTGCACCATCTGGTGTACGAGATCGTCGACAACTCCGTCGACGAGGCCCTGGCCGGCTACGCCTCCCACATCGAAGTGACGATTCTGCCCGACGGCGGTGTGCGCGTCGTGGACGATGGACGAGGCATCCCCGTCGATGAGGTGCCGGGCGAAGGCATCTCCGGCGTCGAGACGGTGATGACCAAGCTGCACGCCGGCGGCAAGTTCGGCGGCGGCGGCTACGCGGTCTCCGGCGGTCTGCACGGCGTGGGCATCTCCGTGGTGAACGCGCTGTCCACCCGCGTCGACATCGAAGTGCGTCGCCAGGGCTTCCACTGGACCCAGACCTACATCGATCAGAAGCCGACCGCGCGTCTGGCCAAGGGCGCTCCGATGGGCGAGGACGAGTCCACCGGAACCTCCGTGACCTTCTGGGCCGACGGCAAGATCTTCGAAACCACCACCTACGATTTCGAGACCCTGCGCAACCGCTTCCAGCAGATGGCGTTCCTGAACAAGGGCCTGAAGATCTCCCTGACCGACCTGCGCGAACCCGACCAGGCCGGCGACGAGGTCGCGGGAACCGACGACGACGCCGAAACGAAGCATCAGAGCGTCACCTACCAGTACAACGACGGCATCAAGGACTACGTCGACTACCTGGTCAAGTCCCGCAAGACCACGCCGGTCGAACCGGACGTCATCGATTTCGAGGCCGAAGACCTGAAAATCGGCATCTCCGCGGAAATCGCCATGCAGTGGACCACCGCGTACTCCGAAGCCGTGCATACCTTCGCGAACACCATCTCCACCACCGAAGGCGGCACCCACGAGGAAGGCTTCCGCGCGGCGCTGACCTCGCTGGTCAACCGCTACGCCCGCGAGAAGAACATCCTCAAAGACAAGGACGAGAACCTCTCCGGCGACGACGTGCGCGAAGGCCTGACCGCAGTGGTCTCCGTGAAGCTCACCACCCCGCAGTTCGAAGGCCAGACCAAGACCAAGCTCGGCAACTCCGAGGCGAAGACCTTCGTGCAGCGCGTCATGACCGACAAGCTCGGCGACTGGTTCGACGCCCACCCGAGCGAGGCCAAGAACATCATCCAGAAGGCCATCGAGGCCTCCCGTGCGCGTCTCGCCGCCAAGAAGGCGCGTGAGAACACCCGCCGCAAGTCGATTTTCGAATCCGCCGGCATGCCGGACAAGCTGAAGGACTGCCAGTCCAACAATCCGGAGGAATGCGAGCTGTTCATCGTGGAGGGCGACTCCGCAGGCGGCTCCGCCATCCAGGGACGCAACCCGATCACGCAGGCCATCCTGCCGCTGCGAGGCAAGATCCTCAACACCGAGCGCGCCAGCCTTGACCGCATGATGAAGTCCGACACCATCGAATCGCTGATCACCGCCGTCGGCGGCGGCTACGGCGAGGACTTCGACCTCAACAAGGTGCGCTACCACAAGGTCATCATCATGGCCGATGCGGATGTCGACGGCGCGCACATCGCGACCCTGAACCTGACGCTGTTCTTCCGCTACATGCGGCCGATGATCACCGCCGGATACGTGTACGTGGCCATGCCGCCGCTGTACCGCCTGAAGTGGACCAAGGGCGCGCACGACTTCGTGTACACCGACGCCGAACGCGACCGCGTGCTCGCCGAAGGCAAGGCGGCCGGACGCCAGCTGCCGAAGGGCGAAGGCATCCAGCGGTACAAGGGTCTGGGCGAGATGAGCTACCAGGAGCTGTGGGAGACCACCATGGACCCCGAACACCGCATTCTGAAGCAGGTGCAGATCGAGGACGCGGCCGCGGCCGACGAGACCTTCTCCATGCTCATGGGCGACGAAGTCGAACCCCGTCGTCTGTTCATCCAGCGCAACGCGCGCAACGTCAGCTGGATCGACGCGTAAGGGATTCACAGGGACTTCAAGGCAAGGATTAGAAATTGGCAGACGAAAACAACAACACTGAAGACGGCCAGTTCGTGCCGGACGGCTCCATGGAGCCGTTGAGCCCGCAGGAGGCCGACAACACCGACTACGGTCTGATGACCGGCGAACGCATCCAGAAGAAGGATCTGCAGCAGGAAATGCGCGATTCCTATCTGGCGTACGCCATGTCCGTGATCGTCGACCGTGCGCTCCCGGACGTGCGCGACGGCATGAAGCCGGTGCACCGTCGCGTGATCTACGCGATGTATGACGGCGGATACCGCCCGGACCGCGGCTACTCCAAGTGCGCCCGCGTGGTCGGCGAGGTCATGGGCAAATACCACCCGCACGGCGACTCCGCCATCTACGACACGTTGGTGCGTATGGCGCAGTCCTGGTCGATGCGCTACACGCTCGTCGACGGACAGGGCAACTTCGGCTCCCCCGGCGACGATCCCGCCGCGGCAATGCGTTACACCGAATGCCGCATGGCGCCGCTCGCCATGGAAATGGTGCGCGACATCGACAAGGACACCGTCGACTTCCTGCCGAACTACGACGGCAAGACCCAGGAACCGACCGTGCTGCCGTCGCGCTTCCCGAACCTGCTGTGCAACGGCTCCTCCGGCATCGCGGTCGGCATGGCCACGAACATCCCTCCGCACAACATGCGCGAGGTCGCCGAAGGCGTGCACTGGGCGCTCGACCATCCGGACGTGAGCCGCGAGGAGCTGCTCGACAACCTCATCCGCATCATCAAGGGACCGGACTTCCCCACCGGCGCGACGATCCTCGGCCACAAGGGCATCGAACAGGCATACCGCACCGGCCGCGGCCTCATCACCATGCGCGCGGTCGTCAACACCGAGGAGATCAAGGGCCGCATGTGCCTCGTGATCACCGAGCTGCCGTACCAGGTGAACCCGGACCGACTCGTCGTCTCCATCCGCGAGGCGGTGCGCGACGGCAAGATCCAAGGCATCGCCGACATGCGCGACGAGACCTCCGGCCGCACCGGCCAGCGTCTCGTGCTCGTGCTCAAGCGCGACGCCGTCCCGAAGGTCGTGCTCAACAACCTGTACAAGCATTCCCAGCTGCAGCAGACCTTCGGCGCCAACATGCTGGCGCTGGTCGACGGCGTGCCGCGCACGCTCTCCCTGGACGCCTTCATCCGCCACTGGATCGGACACCAGCTCGAAGTCGTCGCACGCCGCACCGCATACCTCAAGCGCGAGGCCGAGGAACGCGACCACATCCTGCAGGGCTACCTGAAGGCCCTCGACATGATCGACGAGGTCATCGCCCTCATCCGCGCCTCCGCGTCCGCGGAAACCGCGCGCACGGGCCTGATGGACCTGCTCGACGTGGACGAAGTGCAGGCCGACGCCATCCTCGCCATGCAGCTGCGCCGCCTGGCCGCTCTGGAACGCCAGAAGATCCTCGACGAGCACAACGAGCTCATGCGCAAGATCGCCGACTACAACGACATCCTCGCCAAGCCGGAACGCCAGCGCAAGATCGTCGGCGACGAACTCGACGAAATCGTCGCCAAGTACGGCGACGCACGCCGCACCAAGATCCTGCCGTACTCCGGCGAAATGAACGTCGAAGACCTGATCGCCGAGGAAAACGTGGTCGTCACCGTGACGCATTCCGGATTCATCAAGCGCACCAAGGCCGACGAATACCGCGCCCAGCACCGCGGCGGCAAGGGCATCAAGGGCGCCCGCCTGCGCGAGGACGACGTGGTCGACCACTTCTTCCTCACCAGCACGCACAACTGGCTGCTGTTCTTCACCAACAAGGGCCGCGTGTATCGTCTGAAAGCCTACGAGCTGCCGGAGGGATCTCGCGATTCCAAGGGCCAGCACGTGGCGAACCTGCTGCAGTTCGGCCCGGACGAATCCATCCAGACCGTGCTGTCCATCCCGAACTACGACGTGGCCAAGTACCTGGTGCTCGCCACCCGCTCCGGCAAGGTGAAGAAGACCGCGCTCGCCGAATACGACTCCCCGCGTCAGGGCGGCCTGATCGCGGTCCGTCTGATGACCGACGAAAACGGCGAGAACGCCGACGAGCTCATCGGCGCCGCGCTGTGCAACGCCGACGACGACATCATCCTCGTGTCCAAGAAGGGCATGAGCCTGAAGTTCGAGGCCAACGACGAGCAGCTGCGCCCGATGGGCCGCCAGACCGCCGGTGTGCAGGGCATGAAGTTCCGCGACGGCGACGAACTGCTCGCCATGGACGTGGTCTGGGGCGATTCCGACAAGGACCTGTTCGTGGTGACGAACGAGGGCTTCGCGAAGCGCACCGCCATCAGCGAATACCGTTTGCAGGGCCGTAACGGCTACGGCGTCAAGGCCGTGCAACTCGCCGAGGGACGTGGATCCCTCGTGGGTGCCGTGATCGTGGAGGAGGACGACCAGATCCTCGCCATCATGAAGTCCGGCAAGGTCATCCGTTCCAACGTCGCCGAGGTCAAGCGCACCGGACGCAACACCCAGGGCGTGACGTTCGCCAAGCCCGACAAGAACGACGAGATCCTTTCCATCGCGCGCAACGAGGACAAGGAGGATTCCGAGGAATCCGCCGAATCCGCTTCCGCTGACGCCGCCGCTTCCGCAGCCGACAACGGCATTGCCGAATCCTCTGCGAATGCCGCGGGTGCGAATGCCACTGCTTCCGCAGCGGAATCCAACGACGCGGAATAAAGGAACAGGAATCCTCCGAATTCCGAAAGCCATCGTCGAGACCGACAGCGCCTCGACGATGGCGAGCATGGCGAGAATGTAGAGGCATAAGGACGATGCGAACAATCGTCTGCGAAAACTGGTAGCCTCAGCTAGGAACTGGGCATGATCTTGCAAGGAGAACGATGAGCGAGAACAACGAAGAACAGCAGGTTCAGGAGGCCGAACCGGCCCCGCGCGTGGCGCGTTCCGCTTCCAGCCAGCCGCTGATCGGCACGGAGCAGCCGCAGGCGGGCTCCCCCGCCAAGGGCGGAGTGAAGGTTCGTGACAAGGTGCGCCGCGGCACTCCCCGCGCACGCCGCATGAGCCTGTCCCTGACCCGTATCGACGCGTGGTCCGCCGCGAAGGTGGCGTTCATGCTGTCCATCGCGGGCGGCATCATCCAGATCGTCGCCGCGGCGCTGCTGTGGACGGTTCTGAACGTGGTCGGTGTGTTCGACCAAGTGACGCAGATCGTGTCCTCCACCGGTCTTGACGCAGGTGGCTTCGACCTGGCCAACGTGCTCTCGCTGAGCACCGTGCTGAGCGCCGTCACCATCATCGCCGTCGTGGAAGTGATTCTGGTGACCCTGCTCGTGGTCATCCTCACGCTGCTGTACAACGTGGTGAGCACGCTCGTCGGAGGCATCCACGTGACGCTGGGCGACGACTGATCGGTTGTTGTCAGACGCTCCGACGGTCGCTGCCGTTTAGGCGGTGATCGCGGAATGGTTCGTCGTTTATGCTTTCGAGGGTCCGCAGCCGTATGGTTGCGGACCCTTCTGTGTCTCTTCTGTGCCCCGTATTTGTGCCCCGTATTTGGAATCACATGTCAGGTTATCCTGCGTTGGAAGCGCCACGCAGGGAATGAATCATGCGTGGATCTTGGACCTTGCATAGACCTTGCGCGGGCCTACGCGGACTGCCGCTCCACGATGCGCGTCTTCAGAATCGTCGTATGCGACTCTTCTCCTCGGATTTGCCGCAATACCAATTCCGCCATGGTGCGGCCCAGCAATTGCGAATCCTGATGCACCGTGGTGAGCTTCGGATTGGCAAGCAGCGCCATTGTCGAATCATCGAATCCCGTGACCGCGATATCTTCCGGAATTCGAAGGCCCATATGCCTGAGCTGGTTGATCAATCCGACCGCGATGTTGTCGTTCGCACAGACGATGCCGTCGATGGAATGCAGATGCGCTTCGAATGCCACTGCGGCCATCTCGCCGCTGGTGGTTTCCCAATCATCCGCGTAATACACAAGATTATCGTCGTACAATTCCCCCATGGCCGTTTTAAATCCGGCAAGTCGGTTCAGCGATGTCGGCGAATACCCGGGGCCACAGATATACGCGAGTCTCGTGCGATGTTTGTTTAGAAGATACCGCGTGATGGTGGCCTGACCCTGCTCATTGTCGAAATCCACTGCCAGAAATGAAGTGCGGTCTTCGGAGCTGATTTCGGAGCGCACCATCGGGCGCCGGAGATTTCGGAACGCCTTCAGCAAGGAATCGTCGTTGCTCATGGAGAACAGCAGATAGCCGTCCGCAAAATCGCCGTTGACGAGTGTGGTGATGCGCTGCGTGGCCTGTTCGGAATCGGCGATAAGCGTGACCATTTGATATCCGGCTTCGCCAAGTGTTTGATTGGCTCCCGATATCGCTTGGGCGATGCTGGATTGCATGATGGTGGAGTTGCTTTCCACCTGGATGATAAGCGCTATGGTCTGGGTACGACGGTGCGCCAGAGAGCGCGCGCTGCTGTTAGGCGTGTAGGACGTCTCTTTGACGGCTTTGGCGATGCGATTCGCTGCGGCCTCGGAAACATGCTCGCTGCCGTTGAAGTAACGCGACACTGTTCCGTAGGAGACGCCGGCAATTTTCGCTACATCGCGGATAGTCGGTCTTTTGGATGCTGATGCCATGGTAATCATCTTAGTGTCTCAGAACGGCGCGTATCGATGGTTCGAGGCATGGTTTCCTGATATACGGAATTTTTTGTAACCGGTTACAAAAGAGGGTATAGTACAAATTGTAACCGGTCACATCGCAATGGTGAGCGATGTGACACAGGACACCCAAGGGAGGGGACGAAATGACAATGTCGTTGAAGAAGTCCGTGGCCATCGTAGGCGCGGCAGCCATGCTTGTTTCCATCGCAGCATGCGGCGGATCTTCCAGTTCCGGCGACGCGTCGGACAATGGTGGAGAGGTCACGCTGAATGTTTGGGGCTGGGAGCCAACGCTCAAGCAGGCCAACGCGGCGTTCGAAAAGAAGTATCCGAACATCAAAATCAAGTGGAACAACACCGGAACCGCCGACGATACGGTCACCGGTCTGAACAATGCCATCCAAGCGGGATCCGGCATCCCGGATGTCGTCCAACTCGAATACATGACCGTGCCGCAGTACGTCATCGGCGACAGCCAGCTTTCCGATCTCAAAGACAAGACTTCCGGATACAAGAACTTCTACACCCCCGGCACATGGAACTCCGTGAATGTTGGCGATGGAGTGTACGCGCTGCCGATGGATTCCGGCCCGCAGGCCATGTTCTACAACAAAGCCACCTTCGACAAGGCGGGAATCTCCGAAGCTCCGAAGACCTGGGACGAGTTCTATCAGGACGCCAAAAAGATTCGTGCATTGGGCGACGACTATTACATCACCGCGGACGCCGGCGATTCCAAGGTCATGAACGCGTTCCTGTGGCAGGCCGGTGCCGAGCCGTACAAGTCCAACGGCGAGAACGTGACCATCAACTTCAAGTCCGATCCGCAGGTCAAGACGGTGGCCGAATTCTGGCAGAAGCTCATTGACGAGGATCTGATCAACACCAAGGTCGCCACATGGGCCGACGAATGGAACCGCGGCATCGGCGACGGCACCATCGCCGCCATCTTCGAAGGTGCGTGGATGCCTGCCAATCTCGTTTCCAATTCGCCGCAGGCTTCGGGCAATATGCGCGTGGCCCTTCAACCGAATTGGGATGCCAGCAAGCCGTCCAACGGCGAAAACGGCGGTTCCGCGATCGCCGTGACCAAGGCTTCCAAGCTGCAGGACGCCGCATGGAAGTACATCAACTTCGTATGCCACGACAAGACCGGCATCAAGGCACGTACTTCGGGCGGCGCCTTCCCGGCGGACAAGGCCACGATGAAGTCCGAGGAATTCCTCAAGGGTTCCGACGAAGTCACCAAGTACTTCGGTGGTCAGGAATACAACAAGGTGCTTGCGCAGGCTTCCGAACAGGTGACCAATGAGTACCAGTTCCTGCCGTTCATGGGCCAGGCCAACTCGATCTACACGGATTACTTGGGCGATGCCTACGTCAAGAAGTCGACCACATTGGAGAAGGGCTTCGCCAAGTTCCAGGATGCGTTGGCCAAGTATGGCAAGGAGCAGGGCTTTACCGTCAAGGAAAGCTGATTTGCTGTTGGCCGCTGACAGCTGAAACTCGCGAATGTGGCCACGGTGAACATCCAGTAAAACAAACCGACGGAGCGCCGAACGGCGCAAAATAAGCGCAAATACATGGCGGGTATGTTCCTTTGTAAAAAAGGAACATACCCGCCATTCGTATATGCAATGTGGTCCGTATCGAAGGTGATTGCCGACAACAAAAAGCCGGTTTGCATCAATCCTCATAATCGAATTTGGATTGATGCAAACCGGCAGAGAAAACCGGAACGGAGTTCAGCCGATCACAGCACGCCCTGGGCGACCATGGCGTTGGCGACCTTGACGAAGCCGGCGGCGTTGGCGCCGAGCATCAGATCGCCCTCGTGGCCGTACTCCTTGGCGGCGGCCAGGGAGTTGGCGACGATGTTCTCCATGATGGACTTGAGTTTGTTGTCCACCTCTTCGAAGGTCCAGCTCAGACGGTAGCTGTTCTGGCTCATTTCGAGGCCGGACACGGCCACGCCGCCGGCGTTCGCGGCCTTCGCCGGGCCGTACAGCAGGCCGTTCTCCTGGTACACGGTGATGGCTTCCGGCGTGGACGGCATGTTGGCGCCTTCGCACACGACCTTGCAGCCGTTGGCGACCAGGGCCTTGGCGGATTCGCCGTCGATCTCGTTCTGGGTGGCGCACGGCAGCGCGATGTCGCACGGCACGGTCCACACGCCCTTGCAGCCCTCGTGGTATTCGGCGCCCGGAACACGCTCGGCGTACTCCTTGATGCGGCCACGGTGGCCCAGCTTGATGTCCTTGACGATATCGAGCTTGATGCCGTCCGGATCGTACACGTAGCCGTTGGAGTCGGAGGCGGTGACGACCTTCGCGCCCAGGGCCTGGGCCTTTTCGGTGGCGAAGATGGCCACGTTGCCGGAGCCGGAGATGACGACCGTCTTACCCTCGAAGGAATCGTTCTTCAGGACGCGCAGCGCCTCCTGGGTGTAGTAGCACAGGCCGTAGCCGGTGGCCTCGGTGCGGGCCAGGGAGCCGCCGAACTCAAGACCCTTGCCGGTCAGCACGCCGGAATACTCGTCACGGATGCGCTTGTACTGGCCGAACAGGTAGCCGATCTCACGGGCGCCGACGTTGATGTCGCCTGCGGGAACGTCGGTGAACTGGCCGATGTGACGGCACAGCTCAGTCATGAAAGCCTGGCAGAAGCGCATGACCTCGGCGTCGGACTTGCCCTTCGGGTCGAAGTCGGAGCCGCCCTTGCCGCCGCCCATCGGCAGCGTGGTCAGGGAGTTCTTGAGGATCTGCTCGAAGCCGAGGAACTTGATGACGCCCTCGTTCACGCTCGGATGGAAGCGCAGGCCGCCCTTGTACGGGCCGATTGCGGAATTGAACTGGATGCGGTAGCCGCGGTTCACCTGCACCTTGCCTTCGTCATCCGTCCAGGCGACGCGGAACTTCACCACGCGTTCCGGCTCGACGAGGCGTTCAAGCACGCCAGCCTTCTCGTATTCCGGGTGCTTCTCGACCACCGGTTCGAGGCTTTCGAACACTTCTCGGACGGCCTGCAGGAATTCCGGCTGGTCGCCATCGCGCTTCTCAACCTGCGCGTATACGCGCTTGACGTACTCGTCAGTGAGCATGTTTTCCCCTTCGAATAGTTGGGTTATCAATACGACGGTCTCATTCTATGTGTCCGAATATGGACTGCACAAGACCTTGCTCAGGATTTGGTGGAGGCATGTTGTGACTCTCCCCTGCTGATTGATCGCTATCACCGCTTTGCCCATCGCACTGGGAAGTCTGTGCTCTTCCCTGCCGGTCGGTATTGCTGATCGTCGGTCGCATCGGATTCGATGAAGGTGCATGTTCTCCCCATTGCCGAGGTCGCGGCCAGTGTCGCCCTCACCGCTGCCATACACGGCAATGGGCTGTACCATCGTGCAGAGTTTGCTGCATGTTACATTGGTGCCGGTAGAAGTCCGTGTTCTCTCCGTTGCGGAGCGTGCCGTTTTGGTGATTCCAATGCTATTGCTGGTGATATTGCTGGATGGACATTCTGCTGACTGGATGGTTGAGTTCCCTGAGAAGCCTTTGGCGGGTGAATTCATCCAGTGGCTGGATGATTTAGGACATTGAGATGCGTGTCAGCGGGTGGAATCTTCCAGTGGCTGGAGGTTTTGGTTGTTTGAGATGGCTTTCAGCGGTCGGAATCTTCCAGTGGCTGGATGATTTGGAATGTTGAGATGCGTGTCAGCGGGTGGAATCATCCAGTGAGTGAGTGAATTGGTCGTTTGAGAGGCCCCTCGATGGGTGAATTGTTCCAGTTACTGGATAATTCGGGACGCGGAATGTACGATATGCGTCCTTTTCTGCCAGCCATTGGATGATTTAGGACGCTACGGAGCCGATAAGCGGGCGGATTATTCCAGCGGCCGGAGGTTTTGGTCGTTTGATGGGCCTCTCAGCGGGTGAATTCATCCAGTGGCTGGAGGTTTTGGGATGTTGAGATGCGTGTCAGTGGGTGGAATCATCCAGTTACTGGAGGTTTTGGTTCTTTTACGAGGGAATCAGCGTCCTTTTTATCCAGCCACTGGATGTCTGTGTACGCTGAGGTGATGCCAGAAAATGTGTCATTCCAGATGCTGGTCTATAGGCTCAGATGTTGGATGATTTGGGTTGCAAAATGGATGTCTGACGGGTGTTTTCGGCGTTCCGCCGTTTGGGGATATGAAAAAGGCTTCCGAATCACTTCGGAAGCCTTGTCTGTGGAGCTAAGGGGATTCGAACCCCTGACCCTCTCCATGCCATGGAGATGCGCTACCAGCTGCGCCATAGCCCCGTGGAGCTAGCCGGGTTCGAACCGGCGACCCTCTGCTTGCAAAGCAGATGCGCTACCAGCTGCGCTATAGCCCCATAGGTGAAAAAAGCGGCCAAGCCGCTTTTCAAACCTTTCCGTGGGCCCGGGAGGACTTGAACCTCCGACCTCATCCTTATCAGGGATGCGCTCTAACCAGCTGAGCTACGGGCCCATCTGCCGTGCCATTTGCACAACGAAGTAAGATAATACGCTAGATGGCAGGAAAGTCAAAATCATATATGACATCGGCGTGTCGCAGCACAATGATTGACGTGCCGCAAAAGCCGGCGTGTAAAGAACGATGGAAAGAACGATATGCGGAAACCCGACAATGAGAATCAATCCGACGGCATGCGGAAAAGCGGTCTCGCCGGCGCAAATGCCGGTGTTCGGTGGTCTGCCGGCGAACCATATACTCGCGAAACCTGCGAAATCAACGGCATGACGGTGACCATCGTGCGCAAACCGATCAAAAACATGTACCTGCGCATCAAGCCGCCGAATGCGGATATCGTCGTTTCCGCGCCGGCGCGCATGCCGGACGGCGACATTGAACGGTTCGTCATGGAACGTGGCACATGGATTCAGCATGCGCGAAATGTCATGCTGCGGGCCAGAGACGAACAAATTCGGCGGAGCGTGGGAATCGATGGCATGGAGAATGCCGGTTCGTCTGCCGGTGCGACCGAGAAATCGGACGATGGCTCTTTTGATGGTTCGATGGGCATGGGTTCGTTGGGATCGTCGGGTTTGACAGGCAGCGTTTCCTCTGATTCGCGCAACGATTCGTTCGCCTGGACCGACGCGATGCGCGCCCATGCGCGCCGCAATATCGAGGAACAGCTGCCGTCTCTGCTGGCGAAGTGGACACCCATCATCGGGCGGCGACCCACGCATATCACCCTGCGCGTCATGACTTCGCGGTGGGGCTCATGCACGCCGAAAACCGGCAGGATTCGGCTGAACCTCCAGCTTGGGCTTATGGAGCCGCGGTTCCTTGAATATGTGCTCGTGCATGAAATGACGCATTTGTGGGAACACGGGCACGGCGCCGGCTTCCAACGGCGCATGACCGCCTATCTTCCGCAATGGAGGCAGTTGCGGCGGGAGATCAATCGCCAGGTCGTGCTGTGATGGATTGCGCCGCGTGTCCGGATTGCGCCGCGTGGCGGATTATGGTGTGCGGCAAATTGACGCGATGCACTGTGCTGCAACGATTGCGGCAGTTGCATCGGCGGTTGTGGCAAATGGTGCTGCAACGATCGCACCGTCTGCGCTATCGCGATTATTGCGCCGTGGACGTTGCCGAGGAATTCAAGTTGGACGCATCGTTGGTCGTGTCGGCCGTGTCAGCCGTATCGGCGTCCCCCGACTGGTGCCGACGCACCTCAATCGTCTCGATACGACGTCCATCCACCTTCGTGACGACCATATCGTAGCCATCGTCGGAGGAAAGCACGTCTCCGACCTCGCCCATCTTGCCGGTGTGCGCCAGGAAATACCCGGCGACCGTCTCGTACGGGCCATCCTCCAGCTCGATGCCGGTCAAATCCGCGAAATCCTCGATCGTCATACCGCCCTCGATGGTGGCGACGCCGTTCACGAAAGCGGTACGCTCGGTGCGTTCCCCGCCCTTTTCCTCCGGCAGATCGTATTCGTCGCGGATGTCGCCGACCAGTTCCTCGGTCATATCCTCCAACGTGACGATGCCGTCGGTGCCGCCATACTCGTCGATGACCACCGCCAGATGGATGCCGCGCTTGCGCAGCAATTCCAGGCTTGGCAGCAATTTGGACGTGCCCGGCAGCGAAATACCCTCACGGGTCACATCGGCAACGGTTTTCGCATTCGGATTACGGATGTCGAGTAGATCGCGCACGTGCACGAAGCCGAGCACGTCATCGAAGTCCTTGCCGGAGACGGGATAGCGGGAGTACGGCATTTCACGCACATAGTTCGCGGCTTCCCGGATCGGCATGTCGCCGTCGAGGAACACCACGTCGGCGCGCGGCCGCATGACTTCCGCGACGATGGTCTCGGACGCGTCGAACACGTCATCGAGGATGGTGCGTTCGTCCTTGCTGAGATTCGTGTTCGTGTTGACGAGCACGCGCAGCTCCTCGTCGGACACCTCGCTGTCCGTCTCGTTCGGGTCGAATCCGAGCAGACGCACGATGATGTTCGTGTTCTTGCCGATCAGCCAGATCAGCGGCCTGCAGACTTTGGCGAATGTGTGGATCGCCGGCACCACGGCGCGCGCGATCTGTTCGTTGCGCTGCATCGCGATGCGCTTCGGCACCAGTTCCGAAATGACGATCGAGCAGTAGGAGATGACCAGCGTCAGCACGATGGTGGTCAGAGGCGCGGCCACGCTCGTCGGCACGCCCCATTGCTCGATGACCGGCACGACATACGGCGCAATCGATGATTCGCCGAAGGACGCGGAAAGGAAACCGCACAGGGTCACGCCGATCTGCACGGTCGAAAGGAAGGTGTTCGGGTCGCGTGCGATTTGCGCGACCCTCTTGCCGCGGGCGTCTTCCTGCTCCATCTGGTCGATTTGCGATCCGCGCAGGCTGACCAGCGCCAATTCGGTGCCGGCGAACACGGAGCCGAGCAGCAGAAAAACGAAGATGAGCAGGATATTCAGGCCAAGTGACATGGTTCCAATCTAAAGCAACGGCATGTCAAAGGCGGCGTATCGGCGGCGTATCGGCGGCATTTTTCCAAGGCGTATCCGGTGCTGGCCCCACCATGGAATTGATGATGCGTTCGGCGACGCGGCCAATGATGTGCGCAACCTCACACCGATTCTTTCGCTCAGGGATTATCTTTCCCGATGTCGCTGGTTACGATGAAATCGAGCACTCGCAAACGCTTGCAAACACGCAATACGGCGTTCGCAGACGCGCACATTCACATGCGACAAGCGGAAAGGAACAAAGATGACGCTGCTGCAGCATGAATTGACGGACTTCACCGTCAACGCCTACCAGAATGACGACTTCCACGAGGTGAGCAAGGCCGATGTGCTCGGTCATTGGTCGGTGTTCTTCTTCTACCCGGCCGACTTCACGTTCGTGTGCCCGACCGAGCTTGAGGACCTTGCCGACAAGTACGAGGACTTCAAGAAGATCGGCTGCGAGATCTACTCCGTTTCCTGCGACACCCAGTTCGTGCACAAGGCTTGGCATGACGCCAGCGAGAAGATCGCCAAGATCCAGTATCCGATGCTCGCCGACCCGACCGCGAAGCTGGCGCGTGACCTCGACACCTACAACGAGGCGGACGGCATGGCCGAACGTGGCGATTTCATCGTCAATCCGGAAGGCAAGGTCGTGGCCTATGAGGTGACTTCCTCCAACGTCGGACGCAACGCCGACGAGCTGCTGCGCCGCGTGCAGGCCTCCCAGTTCGTGTACGAGCATGGCGACCAGGTCTGCCCGGCCAAGTGGCAGCCCGGCGAGGACACCATCGAGCCGTCGCTGGATCTCGTCGGCCAGCTCTGACGGGTTATCCGATATCGGCATTGGCGGATTGACGGACTGGCCGGTTGCGCCGGTTTCGTTGGTTGGCTGGTTCGACGATTCGGCTGATTTGTCGGTCGGCTGATTCATCGATTGGTTCGGCCGGCTTCGTCGCCGATTGATTCCGCCAATGCCGGTCTGTTTTCTGACGTTTGATCAAGGCTGGCGAATCAGCCGTTTCGTCGGCATGGTTTCGTCGCCATTGGCCGCCATTGGATATTGACGGCACACACGACGTGAATGACATGAATGACGTGAATGCCGCAAGGGCGGCATGCGGTGATGGCCGCGCGGAAAGGAAATCATGGTGGAAGTCCGGAAAGACCAATCGTTATATGACGTTGTCGTGATTGGAGGCGGTCCTGCCGGCCTTACCGCGGGACTGTACCTCGCCCGCGCCCGCTACCGCGTGCTGATTGTGGAAAAAGGCGATTTCGGCGGGCAGATCACCATCACCGATGAGATCGTCAATTACCCGGGCGTCGCGTCCACCAGCGGAAGGGCGCTGACCGCCACCATACGGCAGCAGGCGCAGGATTTCGGCGCGGAATTCCTCAGCGCCGAAGTCACCGGGCTTGACGTGAGCGGCGATGTCAAAACCGTGCATACGTCGCGCGGTGACCTTCGCGCGTTCGGCGTGCTTATCGCCACCGGTGCCAATCCGCGCAAGATCGGATTCGATGGCGAAAAGGAGTATGCGGGACGCGGCGTGGCCTATTGCGCCACCTGTGATGGCGAGTTCTTCGCCGGCAAGGAGGTGCTGGTGGTCGGCGGTGGTTTCGCCGCGGCCGAAGAGGCGGTGTTCCTCACCAAATACGCCAGCAAGGTCACCGTGTTGGTTCGCGATGACGATTTCACCTGCGATGCGTCCGTCGCGGCCGAGGCGAAGCGCCATCCGAAGATCGAGGTTCGTTACGATACCGAGCTTGTCGCGGTCGCCGCGGGACAGGGCGGTCTGACCGAGGCGACAATCCGCGACGCGCGTTCCGGCAAAAGCGCGGTATGGAAGCCGGCCGATGGCGGCACATTCGGTGTGTTCGTATTCGCCGGTTACGTTCCCGCCACCGATTTGGTCCGTGGCTTGGTGGATCTCGATGACCACGGCTATGTGCGGACGAACGAGCATTTGGAGACTTCCATGCCGGGTGTGTACGCGGCCGGCGATTTGCGGGTCAAGGAGCTGCGCCAGGTCATCACGGCGACGGCCGATGGTGCGATCGCCGCGGTCGGATTGGAACGGTACGCCTCCCAGATGAGCGACAAAACCGGTCTGATCCCACCGCGTCCGACCGATTCCGCATATGAGCGCAGGGAACGCGAACAGGCCGAGCGGGCCGCGCGTTCCGGCACTTCGCCGGCTCCGCTGGCGATTGCGGGCGATTCTTCCATTCGAAGGCCGGTGAGCGGCGGCAATGGCGCTCGCGGCAAGGCGGTTGGCGGTGCAGTCGGGGCAGGGAGGGCCACTGGCGTATCCGCCGGTTCCGCGTCCGCTGGTGGAAAGACGTCGAGCGGTTTCTTCAACGAGGCCATCCGCAAGCAGCTTGATGTGGTGTTCGGTCGCATGGCGCGGACGGTCACTTTGCGGTTGGACCTTGATGATTCGGCGCTTTCGGCGCAATTGGATGGTTTCATCGGCGAGCTGGTGTTGTTGAGCGACGGCAAACTCGCCGTCGAACGGCATACGGTTGAGAAAACCGCGCAATCCGCTGAATCCGAAGGGGCCGCCGAAACCGCGCGAACCACGCAATCCGCATACAATCCGGCCGATGTGCTGCCGCAAGCCCTGCCGTGCGTGCGCATGTGCGTGCCGGACGCGAATGGCAGCCCGCAACCGACCGGTCTGGCGTTCCATGGCGTGCCCAGCGGTCATGAATTCAATTCGTTCGTACTCGGCCTCTACAATGCGGCAGGTCCCGGTCAGGCGCTCGACGCCAGCACGACGAAACGCATCGCCGCCATCGACCAGCCGGTGAACATCATGCTGTTGGTGTCGCTGACCTGCACGATGTGCCCGGAAACCGTGCGCGCGTCGCAGCGCATCGCCGCTGCTAATCCTCTGGTGAAGGCCGAAGCGTACGACATCGCGCACTTCCCCGACATCAAGGACCAGTACAACGCGATGAGCGTGCCGTGCATCGTCATCACCAAGGCTGACGGCAGCATGCTGGTCGAATTCGGCAAGAAGAACGTCGCGCAGATGCTTGATCTGATCGGCGCGTAGCCCAAATGCCTGATTGGTGCGTGGCCAGCATGTGGATGACGTGCCAATTGTGCTGTCGGGCTACCGCCACGAGTTCGGACAAGTGAGATTCGTCATCAAGCCGGCATATCGCTTATCGTCGATATGTCGGCTTTTCGTGCTGCACGTGGGTGCCGGTCTGCTTTGCCGATGCGAATCAACGGTTCAGTGCGCCCGGAGAAGCATTTTCCGTTTTACCGATGCCGAGTCGATGGTACCGATTGGTGATATTCCGCAGTGCGGGTTTGCCGCCTAGATTCATTAAGCGAAGAATATGTAGGTTCATATATATAATTTCCCCTAGAAAATGTTGTCAAAGATGGTGAGTGTTCCCTAGAAAACGTGTTGAAATTGTCGTTTCCGCGAACGCATAGGAGACGCATGGAATATGAGGAACGCCGCAATCTTGCGGAAATCATCGAGACGGCGGATTTGGACATGATGTCCGTATTCCATGAGCAACTTGTGGAATGGCTGAAATACTACATGGTGGTAGGCGGCATGCCGGAGGCCGTCGGAATTTTCGCCGATACCTATCCCGGCGTCGATTTCAAGCGCATAACGCAGGTGCAGGAAGATATTCTGCAAGGATATCGGGGCGATTTTTCGAAATACGCCGATTCGATGCCGCGGGGATTGTCCTTGCGCCTTGCGCAGGTTTGGGACTCCATTCCGTCACAGCTTGCGCGTGATAATAAGAAGTTCCTCTATGGAGCGGTGCGTTCCGGCGGCCGTGGCAAGGATTTCGAATTGGCGATTCAACGGCTGCTTGATTCGTCGATCGCATTGAAGGTCACGCGGGTCACCGCTCCGGAATATCCGCTTAAATCATTCGATGATGTCGATGCGTTCAAGCTTTATGCCTCCGACATCGGCTTGTTGCGCAGCATGAATGACGCCAGTCCGGAAAGCATCTTGGATGGTGATTCGGTATTCGGTTCCGCAAAAGGGGCGTTCGCGGAACAATTGGTGTGCCAGGAACTCGCTGCGTATGGTTTTGAGCCTCGGTATTGGACGAACGCCAATTCGACGAACGAACTTGATTTTCTGGTGCAGAACGATCGATACGTCATACCGATTGAAGTGAAATCCGGTATCAATCTTCATGCGAAAAGCCTGAAGGTGTCTATCAAGCGTTTTGGTTTCCAGCATCCGGTACGTTTCTCGCCGCTTCCTCCACGCAAGGATGGCGATATACAGGATCTGCCGCTATATGCGGTTGCTGCGCTCGCGCATATGACGGCAGCTTGACGGTTGCACGTTAGCGAACGTGCGTTGAACATCGTGCATCCTGAGGCACAGGTGCATTGTGGGCGGCTTTTTGCCGAATGCAATCAGAGGCTCAGCATCTTAGCGCCTTGGTGCCTCATTTCAGCGTTTCAGAAGCTCAGCACTTCCACTTTGCCGGTGTCGAGCTGGTAGCGTGCGCCGACGATCATCAGCCGGTCGTCGGCCAGCGCACGCTGGATTGATTCGGACTGCTCCACCAGCTGTTCGATGGTGCGCGCGATGTGCACGCGCTCGAAATCCTCGGTCGATTCCAGTTCCGATTCGTGCGCCTGCCAGATCGAGAAGCCGACCGTGCGCAGCATCAGCGATTCCGCGTTCAGAATGCGTTCGTCAAGGTCTGCGATGCTGTCGGCGGCCATCAACGAGTCCTCCGCATCGGCGGTCAGATCGTGCAGCAGCGCGTCGTATTCCTTGACCGCCTGTTTGATCGCGCCGCAATTCTGGTGGCCGAGCACCACCAAAAGCCGCACGCCGAGCACATCCACCGCGTATTCCAACGAGGCGATCACGGCGTCGTCGATGACTTGCCCGGCAGTGCGCACGGTGAACAGATCGCCGATGCCCGCGTCGAAGATGATGTCGGGGCTGACGCGCGCATCGGAGCAGCTGAGCACCGCGGCATCCGGCTCATGCGTGTCGACGACCGCCTCGCGCGCCTCCGCGCTGCGGTTCGGATGTTCCGGCTTGCCTTCGGCGAATCTGCGATTGCCCGCCAACATGCGGCTCCACACGCCGCTTGCGGTGCCTTCCACGTCGTTCTGGTCCACAAACAGTTCGTCATCGTCTGCCATATCGCTCCCTTGTTCGGCTATTCATATCATATTGGGTGGGGCTGCCTACGAGTTCATTCGCGGTATGACGGCCGTTATTTCGCGCGAATGGAGGAAACAAGATTGTCTTTCAGCCAGGTATCGATGGTAAAAGCGGAATTATCCGAGCTGGAACCTCCGCCATCGATGGTGCTGCGCGATGTGGCGAAATCCAACGTTCCGCCGGATTGCAGGTCGGTGAGTTCCGTATATTCGGCGTCGGATCTCAGATCAGATTGGCCCGAGGCCATGCCCATGGCGGAAATAACTGGATAACGGTGCGCCCAAACTTCGACATGGCTGTTGCCCAGCGTCACATATCCCATGATGGATGTGGCGACGTCTCCGGCGTTCTGTGGCTGAGGGCCTTCGCTGACACTGATGGAACATACTGGATTGTCGGTGTCGGGGTAGGATTTTGACAGGATGGTCACGTCATCGCCGTTTACTTGCACGATGACGCGGTCTTGCCAGTATTGCGGCAGATCGAATTCGTATGACTGCGCGCTCACATGGTATTTCGCGGTGTCCTCCAGCGTCGGGCGCTCGTCGTTCTTGGATTCGGTGCCCTTATCATGGGCTGCGTCGTTCTGCGATTTTGACGTATCCTCGGACTTGCTGGAATTCATCTTCTTTGTTGTTTTCTTTGATGCCTTGTCTTTGCCATCTCTGGTGTCTTTGGCGGCCTGCGTCGCTGTGTGCCCGCCGCCGTGCCCCCATGCGCCAGATCCGAAACCAATGCCTAGTGAGACTCCAGTGACGCAGGCCAGTATGGCGGCTGCAATAATTGCGATCGCTTTCTTCGACAACACCATGCCGGCTGTTTTCCCCGCGGTCGATGCAGGCAGTGGCGGATGTGCGGCTGGTAGCGGGATTGTCGGCTGGATGTCTGGCGTGGACTGAATTTCAGAGGACGTGGGGCTGTTGGCCGACTGGGGCGCAGATGGTGCCGCTTCTTGGTCGCTGGACTGTGATGTGGATGATGAAGCGGTGATGCCGTACGGTTTTGATGCCATCGGCTTTCCGCATTCGATGCAGAAACGTGCCTCGTCGTCGTTTTCGGTTTGACAGAACACGCATTTCATCGTTGTTGGCCCCTTCGTTGGTGTCGTCACAGCTTCCCTAATAGTAACCCGTACGAATACTAATGATGATCGAAGATGGCGGTGAACAACGCGAGCGGGGAGGCCCGCGCCGTTATGCTCATAAGACGGGCATTAACCAGCAGCACCGGTCCCATCCACCATAGGATACGCCGAGTGGTCGGCATTCGGCGTGCGCAAATGTCCAACGTATTTCTTTGGGCGCATATCGTGGTGGGGTCTATGACGGGAACCCATTATGCCATGGTGGGTGCGGGCTCGATGACAAGCCGGCTTCCGAGTGCGTTGACAACCTTGACGATGGTGTGGAAACTCGGGTTTGTCCTCTTTGTTGAGGCTTTTATAGAGGCTCTCGCGGCCGACCCTGGCTTCCTTGGCGATTTGGTCTATGCTGCGCGCTTTGGTTATGTCGCTAATGGCAGCCTGCAGAGGCTCCGGGTCACCGGTTTCCGCAGCGGCGTTGAGATATGCGGCGGCATCTTCCTTGCTCTCGATGTGCTTGCTGGCATCAAAGTCGCTAATTCACCATTGTTCCTCCTTGATAAGTGATTCGAGCATTTCCTGTGCCTCTTTTATGGCCTTATTCTGTCCGGTCTTATCCCCGCTGGCGAGCAGCAACATGATTTGATTGCCCTTCTGGGCGAGGTAGCTAGGGCTGAAAAACCTAGTTCGTTCATGCCTTTACCGACTGGGCTTATGTCGCCGACCGGTTGTCCCGTTAGTCCACACTGTCTGGTTCGGACGATGTCCGTGTCTATCCGCTGACTTGTCCATATCCTCTTCAATCCCCCGATGGGCCTGTTTCGCGTCCAGTTCTCCAACATCGCCGGCGTCGTTGGAGCATCCGTCTTGGCAGATCGCGTTGCTCTTTGCTGTGCTTCGCCATAGGGGGTCTCATCCCAGTTGGGGAGTCCAAGAAAACGTCCGCAGCTCCTTAATGGATCTCGGTGTCTATTTAAAACAGCGTTGGCAAACATGACAGATTTTGCGCATTCCTCCATTCCATGGTCGGAATGAGGACCGACTTTTGCCCTAGGCGCAGAATGTTCCTACTTCGAACAGCTCTACAATGTCGCCATAAAGACTATCGACTATAGACCTATTCAGGCATATTACACGTATATTGCATTAAAGGTATCAAGAATTTTACATATACCCGCTGTAACGTATTATCAGCGTTTCTTATTTGTTTGAAAGAACCTCCGAGCATGCTAACGTAAAGCAAAGCAGACCGATACCTGAGGTGGTGTAAAACGATGAAAGAAACGCAGATTGATTGGCGGAAGACGGTCGAGGCCATTCTCGAGAAGGCCAACCGACCTTTCGTTCCCATCAGTAAATCCTTTATTCAGCTACCTCGTGGAAGCGAGAAGCGCAGCAGCGTGCTATCAAAGTTCGTGACAAACGGCGATCTCAGGGGCTTAAAAGCCTATTTGCTAATCGCAGCATCCGCCAGCAGCCCCGACACAGATAACGAATGGTATACATCGCTTCCCCTGCAAACTTGGGCTCGTGCCTTTGGATGCTCAGAAACGGCCGGTAGCGTGGCGACCGCAAAGACTGCCGCCACGCGGATTTTCTCGCGACTTCAAGAACGTCAACTGATTGAGAAGTCCCGTTGCGGCAGAGAACGCAAAATCAAGGTCAAACTACTCGCACAGGACGGCTCAGGTGAGGAATACCAGCGTCCCGCAAGTCGGTACATACGCCTGTCCCACGATTTCTGGAAGAGACGTCTTGATGAGGACATTAGCCTTCCCGCCTTGGCGATGCTCCTCGTCGTCCTTGGTGAACGAACACCATGTGAACTTCCAACGGAACACATGCCGGAATGGTACGGGTGGTCGGCAGACACCGCCGAGCGCGGTTTGCACGAACTGCAAAACAAAGGCCTGATTCGCAAGGAACAACACCGTAAGGAAGCCCCTCTGAGTCCAACGGGAATCGCCATAGTGAACGAGTACTACATCTGCCCGCCATTTGACAAAAAAACGTTGGACTCGAAGCTACGCGCGCATAAGACGAGAGGAGAAAAGCGTGAGCGAACTAATCGCATGGGGCGATGAAAGCGTGCAAACCCAAGGTAACGTTATCCCCACCTATTATATGGGTGCTTGCATCTGCGGCCTTGAAGAACGCGCCACCCGCAATCAACTGCTATCCGCGACCAAGCGGAAAGTCTCCAAGTTGCATTGGCGCGATATGACGCTTTCGGAAAAACGTAAATCCATACCCATTATCGAGATGCTATCACTGCCCCATATCGTTATAGCCGCGACGATGCCCCTGGACGGTACGGTCACCTTCGAACGCGCTCGACATAAGTGTCTCGAACTCTTGCTGCCCACGCTGGAGAATGAGTACGGAGTTTCGCGCCTCGTTCTGGAATCGCGTGAAGCCAGCCAAGACGACAGGGAACTCAAGCTTGTCCGTGGATTGCGGAGCAGGCGTTTCATCAACCAACTTCGCGTGGACTTCGCCCCAGGCTCTTCCGACGCACGGTTGTGGATAGCGGATCAAGCGCTTGGAGCCATCGGCGATGCACAGCGCGGACGCCAAGACTTCTCATCATTTCTCAAAACCTTGGACATGAGAGAATTGGATTTGCGCCATCTTGTGTGAGTTACGCCGCCGTTTGGCCCCTGACGGCAGCATGGCAAGGCTGTCTTCCGAATGACTTATACTTACTTGTAAGCCAACCTCCGAGGAGGAAATGGAAGTAGGAGCCGGATTCCCTGTGCATCATGGGGGCCGGCTCCCGCGCTGTATGGAATGGTTGCCAGTGGTTTGGGCCTATAGAAACTTTTGGAGTGCTTTAGAACTGGTTTTCGGCGTCAGTCAGTGATTCTGCGGTACCCGTACCTGCCCTTTGCATTTTATGCCACTTTGATTTTGCGTTTTACGCATATGGTGATGTACGGTCACTGTCTGTCCTTCGCCTTGATGCCGTCCGTGGACCCGGTGCTCCCGCGCCCGTCCGCTGGCTTGTCCATGTCCCCTCCGATCGTCCGAGGCCTGTTCCGCGTGCCCTGCCATCGGCCAGTCAAGGACCGTATGACGCGAGCGGGGAGGCCCGCGCCGCTTATCGGCACGGAACCTCCCCGCTCGCATTCTTTAGGCGGTCAGCCGGAGATCAGCCCGTGTTCTGCAGGCCTGCGGCGACGCCGGAGACGGTGCACA
>ERZ808246.245-NODE-245-length-48621-cov-4.924947_pt1 | contig 48621 bp, 42 predicted proteins | sample MGYA00521083_ERZ808246 | MGnify/ENA primary metagenome ERZ808246 (study PRJEB31516, sample SAMN03275577) | gut metagenome | biome: mammalia-associated habitat; material: feces | host: Papio cynocephalus | place: Kenya | collected 2012-07-07 ... | reverse complement strand
TCCGCATCCACAAAGCTTATCCATTCTCCTTTTGCATTATCAAGTCCAAGATTTCGTGCAGAGCTTACTCCCCCATTCTCTTTATGAAAAACTCTAACTCTATCGTCTTTCTGTGCATACTCGTCGCAAATCTCTCCCGAGTGGTCTTTGCTGCCATCGTCGATGAGTAGCAACTCAAAGTCCGGGAAGGTCTGGGCGAGGATACTGTCGATACAACGACACAGGTATTGCTCGACATTGTACACCGGCACAATGACGCTTATCTTCGGATTTTTCTTCTCCATAAAATATTGTAAAACTTGTTAGGGCTAACACTACAGCATAAGCTGTAATGCTAACCTATATATTTTGAAAATAAAAATTCTAATTTAAATAAAAACCTAAAGCTCGGCAATTTGGAAACATGTTTTTATTGCACTCGCTTAATCGTTTTTTGAGGGGGTACAAAACTATTCAGCAGTCCATAAAGTCTTATACATTGGCCAAACATCAGACCTTGGAAATGCAGTTTGTTTGGCAAAATTACATTTCTCATAAAAAGGGACAGCACTGTAGTCTGGCTTATGCAAAGCCAAAACTGTAACAAAAAGGCATCCACCTAAAGTTTGTTTCCTTGCTAGTGCACAAACATTATCAATAATGCTTTCGCCTATCTTTTGATGTTGATATTTTCTATTTACTGCCAAATAGGTTATTTCCAATGCTGGATAAGTATATTTTTCTTCAAACTGTTCTCTGAAGTTTTCTGTTACTCTTGGTAAATCTGTTCCTGCAGCACCTATTCGCATATCATCAAAGTCATCTTTCTCTATATCTACAGAAGCAAAAGAAAGAGAGAAAATAGCAACGACCTCATTATTTGATGGTGCATATACTTTATAAGTAGTACAATAATGGTTGCAACTACACTCTTTCAGATTGCCATGGATAAAATCATCCATTTGACTTTCTCCACAATAGAAATCATTTAATTCTTCAAAATCAGAAAGATGCTCTATTACAAAATCAATATTCTTATTCACTTATATTTTCCACTCAAAGTTATATTTGGATTTTTTTGCTACAGTAGGTGCTGATCCGTTTTTTATTGCCTCTATAGAGTCACGGACAGCTTTGCGTACAGCTTTGGCATATTCGCCTCTCACTATAGTTTTGGGGGCATTTATTCCTAACATCATTGTTATATCTCCTATGAATTATATTCCATGCAAAAATAGCATTTCATTTTTTATTTTACAATATTTAAATAGTAAAAAGTCAATTTTGTATGCTTATTTTATATATTTTTTTATATTTTTCTTTTAAAAAGAAGAATTTATCTTATAATTCTACTTTACCACATACCCCAACATCATACTATACAGCGTTATCATGTCTGTAGGTGGTGTCGTCGTAACATAAGAATAGTCATCAACAATATTACCAAGACCTGTTTCCGGGTCTACCGTTACAACTACGATATTTACAGACGAGCCGTGATCTTCTTTTACAACGATCTTTACAGACATCTCGTTGCTTGTTCCTTTAAGCAGCAACAGATATGGTGCGACGAAACTACAAAACAGATTCTTGTCTGTATGGAATAAAGGGAGGCAGAGTCTTTGTATTTCCTCATCTTCCACTTTCAGACGACGCATTACGGAAAGCAGTCGCAATATTGTGGTGTCTATCCTTACTACGGTATTGTTGAACAGATACATCGGCTCCGCTTTGAGCTGAGAGTCTATATCAAATGACTGTACGCACTCGCGTATTGTTTTAGAGTCAAGGATATCCTCAGGCAACAATGTTTTTATCAAGCGACGTGGGCATTTCAGATTCTTTTCCAGGTGGGTGTAAATATAGTCCGTGCGTATCTTACGAATAGAATATTCATAAGGGGCACTTGTTAGAAATTTTCCTATGTATCCGTTGAAATCAGTCTGTTCTCCATAGAAATGCTGGAATATCCTTTTCACGTTCTTAAAGTCTGCGACAAACACAACTTTGTCGAAACCGAACTTATTGCCTATTATATCCGTTTGCTTAGGTTGCTGAAATATCTTGTAACTATAGTCGATATGAGCGGAAAAGACATTGAGTATTCTGAACAGATGGGCAGGGTCAAGACGGTCGAGATCTTCTATCACCAAGACTATCTGCTTTGACGGATTCTTGTTTTTGTATTCAGATATCGAATCTTTTATGATCCTCGTTACGATGTCTTCTTCATAAACGAAATTCTGGTCTACTTTATCCAAGAATTCCCCTATCAGGTTCTCCTTGGCATACATATCTTCCTTGAATTTCTGATACTTATTGGCTATATTTCCAAAAGTCTTTAATAATTTCCAGTTTTTCAAGGCTAAGAGCACTTTACTTACTCCGTCTGGCGACAATGCAACAGAACGCATGTATTTGAGTAAATCAGGGACAAACGATGTAAAATTGTTTTGAATGAAGAAATACAGAGCCACTTCTTCATTTATTTCCACTCCGTCAGAGATGATTCCGTTTATCATCAGCTGAAAGAGAATGTCTCTTTTTATCAGATTAAAAATATCCTCATTTTCTGCTATTTGATAGTTCACAGGATAAAGAGTAATGAAGACAAACTCGTCATTAGTTTTCTCCTTGAACTCCCGCAGAAAATAACTCTTTCCATCGCCGAACTTTGATGACAAAAATGTCCGGGGATTGGCTTTTATGTGATTACGGAACTCCCGAATTTTGTCATCAATAGGTATTATTATGTCTTCCATCTCAGTTTTAATCTTCTATTAGAGATTTTACCTTTCTGTAGCTCTCCCTTATGGTAAAATATTTTGCCTTCCCCTCAACTTTGCTTATATGTCCACTTGACTCGCTTGACGATATAATCGGAACCGTAAGATATACGTATACAATTCCTCTCATTTCCATAAAATACGCTATTGTATCAACATTTATATTGATAGGTATTCCTGTACTTGAAATATGAAGTTCTATGAATTTGGGCATAAAAAAATAAAATTATTTTCTTATTTTACTTTTTACCATGTTTAGAATATCTATCATATAAGCATCTTTACGAAGCAATAACCAATATATGCATACGGATGAAGAACAGCCAAGCAACAAAGACACTACATTATTCAGATTTAGGAATGTCAACAAATATGCTGGAGCACAGGCAATAATTGACTTTATAAGGAAACCACTGAAGTCTTTTATCTGAGCAATGTAGCCGAGATTAAACAACTTTCCTGTATAATACGTATTTATGAAGACTGCTATCTGAGTGTATACAACCTTTGACACACATATTCCTATCACGCCGAACGGAATGGATGCAAAAAGTATTGCTATGGAAATTGTCTTTTTTATTATCTCTAAACGCAAGAATAAATCGCTGCGCCCTTTTACCTCAAGCAGATTCAAATTGATTCGGCAGATATGGTCAAACATTATTGCGAAGCAAAAGATCTGCAGATAAATGATACATTCCGCCCACTTTGCTGTAAGAAGGAATAGCACCAATGGTTTTGCTACAGCTGCAATCAAGACACATCCAAAGAAGATTATCATTGATGTTACACAGATATACTTGCGGTAAACGTGTATCAGATGTACTTCATCGTTCTGTATTTTGGCAAGTATTGGAAAGGTAACTTTTCCCAACACGTCATTCGTTATGTTTACAGGATATGAAGCGAGCTGCGTTCCACGGGAATATACTCCTAATGCTTTTGAAGAAAAATAGCGACCTATGATTAGTGTTGTAAGGTTTGTGTATATTGTATGAAGAAGCCCTGATGCCATCAATTTACTACCATATCCCCATAAATACTTGAACGACTCTCGACTGAACCCCTGACGTGGAATCCATTTGCAATATATCCAGATGAATACAAGACTGATAAAGGAACCGACAAGTGCTTGTGCTACAAGTGCCCAAACGCCCCATCCTATATATGCAAGCAATACACCTATCACTCCAGACACTATTGAAGCAAAGACATTACGTTTTGCAAGAGCCTTGAAATCAAGGTCTATCGTCAGTCTTGCCACCTGTACAGCCATCAGGGAATTCAGTACAAGAGATATTGACTGGACTCGGAGTATTGCACATAACAGAGGGATATGAAAGAAGTCTGCCACCCACGGGGCTGCTATAAACAATATTGCATAACATACTATGGCTATGACAATATTGAAATAGAAGACAGTACAATAATCAGATTCTGTCCTGTCTATTTTCCTTATCAGCGCATTTGAGAAACCACTGTCTATGAAAGTTGTGGATATTGCTATAAAGATTGCAAGCATACCTACAGTACCGTAATCTTCAGGTGTAAGCAGGCGCGCCATTATCAATCCCAGGAAAAACTGTATGCCCTGAACCGACACTTTCTCCAATGCCGTCCACTTCACGCTCTTTATCGTATCTTCTTTTACCGAACTCATTTATTTGTTTTGATTTGAATATATTTATATGTCCATCCGAAGAACAATGTCATCATCGCACATAGCACTATATAAAGATAAGGGCTGTTCGCTATAAATTCTCCGCCATCAATTCTGCTTAGTATTATCATTCCTATTCGCTGATATATATACAACGGGAAGAGATTCTTGCCAAGCCAAACGAGAGGTTTGCTGTTTACTTGAAATTTCAGAGACAATAGCACCACTATAATTGCCAAAGAACATGCTCTCATATTGGCTATTATACCTTTTACATCGTATGGAATTAAGAACAAGAACAAAAAGACAAAAGAAGTTATCATCAGATAAAATCTATAGTGTTTCTTTATCTTGTCTTCAAGTTCAGCCTTATACAACGAGAAATATACGCCCAAAGGGTAAGAATATATCGTGTCATACCAATAGCTTTGTTTCTTCAATACAAGAACAAGAAATATGAATGTTATTATTAACAGATTACCCCCCCCGATTAACTTTCTGCTGCTATGCTGTCTACGGATGACTTTAAAAGTCATATAAGTTGAAAAATAACAGCAAAGTATGACAAAGATATACCAATTACTGTTTCCTACAGACTTCCAGGCTGTAAATGACAAAAGGATATCCTTCGTTTCATAATTGATATTTAAGCACAAGTCAATAACAAGGAAGAGCAATACCGCTATATCAAAATTCGCCAATGTGGTAAACAGTCTTCTCTTAGGAATACTATCAATGTAATTCCTTCCTTTCTTCTTTATTGACTCCATCACGCCATAGCCTGAATAGAAAAGGAACATCACAACGAGCAACTGTCCTATTCTACAGTCTATATGTCGAAACAAGTTGTCTCCCAATAAAGAGAAATCATATCCTGCATCGGAAAGGTATGGCGCTATATGCCGACAAAACACTACTACGATAAAGAATCCCTTTATGCAATTGCATTGCTCCTTTGAAATATAGGCAGCATTGTATTCTGCTTTATAGAATTTTACGCCCGACAACAGCAGAATGGTTATGATAAGATATAATAGGAACATATCGTTTATTATTCTTTGAATTCTTCTTCTCCAAGAATTGCATTGATGATATTCTGACAAGCAGTTTTTCCATATGGCGGAATAAGATGTTCATTATAGAATTTTTTCCTTTCTTCCTTCATAGGATCTATGCCATCTATAACATTCTGTATAAATTGCTCTATATCTTCTTTTGTATATCCTTTATAATGTAAATCAAAGGCTTTCTGACCGAATTCGTTATAAGAAGATTCAAGACCCTGTTGGCGTATTAAATACATGACAGGATTCTTCGTGTAATGATATTCAATGGTAAACGAACTACAGTCGTGTATCATTGCGTCGGAGTACTTGAACAATGCATCATATTCGCCATTCTCATATTGGGAATTTTCTGCTTTTTTCCACTCGTCATAATATCTATCTGTTTTCTCCTGTCCCCATATTTTTATTAGCTTTGTATATAACAATGGATGCGGTTTGAATGCCCATTGAACCTGATCTTTATATTTATGCATGAGTTCAAGCATAATTTCTCCGTTTTCCAAGAAAGAAGACAATGCCAATCCAGACAAATGTTCATTGCCTATAGTATGGTGTGGTGCATAAATTATCCTTTTCTTTGGATAGTCTTGCTTCTTCCAAGGGTCAACAAACTTTTCTTTTGGTATCATAAGCTGATCTTGAATTGGAAGCCCTGTAACTACAGCTTGTTTCCCCTTGTCATTCATCAACGACAAACGTTGAGGAGATGCAACCAATTTATTCTCAAAATATTGCTGCCAAACAAAATTGAAAAGATTTTGGTTTACTCCCCATGGCAAATTGCTTGTATGAAATGAATAATAAACATAACAGAACAAGGAACACAAGTGATGTTTATAGTAAATATTTCTTTTATAGCATGATTCATAAGGCTTTTGGTAAAAAATAATATCAGCAGATAATTTCTCTGTTTTTTCCTTATCTAAATCTACATATTCAAACTTGCTCTTTTCCAAAAACGATTGTAGTTGTTGTTTTGCATAAGGAATTTCCATTGATACTGTTATACCCAATACTGGAATAAATCTTGGATTATCCAACATTGCTTCATATAGTAGCTTTGTCTTCCATGGACCAACTTCTGTCAGAACGAATAAAACTCTAATTTTCTCTTTCTTTCGAATTTTATAAACTCTATAAGGGGTCATCATTCGATACAATGGAAGTATTATTCTTTCTTCTATACGTCTTCTTAGTCCAGACCTTATTCCATGAAATCTAATCATAATAATTTAAATAATAATTTTTAAATCTTTCCTTATATAAAAATCCTCAAGGACTTTTATTATTCCTTTTGTGACTACATCTGATATGTATGAATAATCTATGCCTCTATGGACAGCTTTTATGAAAGATACAAGTTCATACCTTATGCCTTCTCCATCAAGCTGATAAAAATATCGTTTATTTTGACTTGGGTCTTCTCGTCTAATTTCAAAATATTCAGTTTTCCACCATGGAGCAGGTACATATATATATCCGTTAGTTCCCGAGATAATCAACTCTCCTTCAGTCTTGACACCTTTCCCTACTTTTATAGAGGCAACAGCATCAGGATAAACAAAAGCAATTTTAGTGAAATCATCATACATTTTATCGATATCAACAAAATGAGATGTTATGTATTTGTTCTTATAATCAGTACCTAATAACTGGAATATCGGTAACAAAGCATTAGGTCCCCAAGTACAGATACTATTCCATAGATTGTCGAGATCTTTTTTGTTCGCATTTAAATCACGAAGACTTGTACAAGAACAATCCACAGACCTGATTTTACCTATGACATTACTCATCGCTAAAACTTTCAATCTACTATATGCAGTAGAATATGCTGTACGAAGAGCATCCATTAAAACACAATTATGCTCCTGAGCCAAGTTTCTTAATTCTATATAATCTGCAACCGAAAGAACTATAGGAGACTCACATAAGACATGCTTTCCTTTTATTAGCGCTTCTTTTATTTGAACATAATGATTTTCAGGTTTAGATATCAGATATACTGAATCTACCTTTTCCAACATTTCTGAATATGAAGAAGTCACAAATTCGATGTTTTTTAGATCATCAGAAAGTTTTTCTTTATTCTCTTCTGAAGTACAAATAGCGACAATGTCTAACCCGTTGACATAACGACTTTCACGTTCAAATTTATTTAAAAAAGAAGATTCTCCAACAATACCCATCTTCATGGAATTTTTTTCAGATCTAAGTTCTGAACTAGAAACGCCTTCCGTTCTTTCAAGGTAAACAACCTTACAATAATCTTTTAAATAATCAAATTTACCTTTCCAGTCTGAACCAACAGTAAAGATATCGACATCATAACGCTTTATATCATCTATTTTTTGTCCTTCATATTCCTCAACTATGATTTCATCTGCTAACCCAGTCGCACGGACGCCTTCAATTCGCTCAGCCAAAGATTGTTGAACATTTATCTTGCCACGTGACATGTCAAAATCATCAGCAGTCACACCAACAATTAAATAATCACCTAAGGCTTTCGCACGTTCCAGTAATCGTATATGACCAATATGCAAAAGGTCATATGTACCATATGTTATAACCTTTACCATTTAAATAACTTGTTTTTTAAATTCCAAACGAACATTTTATGGTGATTGCCCCAAATATATTTTTGGAACAAAAGTTTAAATGTTGGTCTAATTGCCCATTTCTTATTTAGAGATTTAAAATCCATAGCAATCACATCAGACATAAATTCTGTACGCTTATCATTATAAGCTATAGATTTTCTCATTGGTCCCTGATACTTCAAAGCCTCACTAAATGCAAGTTCATGTCCAAACATTAATTGACGCGCATTATCCAATGCTTGTTTCCCTTTGTCAGTGTTGCAAACTATCAAGGAAGCTCCTCTGTTTTTGCCATACAATTCAGGACAATATATATGTACACCCCACAAATCGCCCAATGTAATATCTGCACATCTACTTATATTCGTAAAACGACATTCATAACAACTTGGTCTACTCATAAGATGTTGCAACCAAATTGACCAGAATGGGTTAAACCAACGATCACACTTGATAGTCCCACATGTGGGATTATGAAGTGATGAATAAGTAATATTCATCACTTGATAATCCCACCGATTTGAATCTTTATAACGATAATCAATATCTGATATCGGTGAGCCGTATTTCTTTTTAAAATACTTATTCATGCTTCTGATATAGAGAGGCGTCGGGACTCCTTCACAAATAACTTCAATTGTAAGCAGATTATTTGTATCTTCTTTTTTCAGAAAAGATCGCAGCCCAGCAATTTGACATGGAGTACCGGAAAATACGACTTTTCGTCCTTGTTTCAAAAAAGACTTAGCATCTTTGTATGCTGAGCCAATTGAACTTTGTGAATATTTCGACTTGCGAAACACGTGCAACTCATTTTTATCTGTAATATACCCATGTTCTACAGACAATCCTCTCGATATTGCTCCAAATATGACATAATTATTATCACACCAAGAATCTACTACTGCAGAAAAAGCTCCTCCAGAAGTACTTTCCTCTCTTATTCTTTTGTCTTTAACATAGCCACCAAAAACATACTTACCTTCAGTATATCGCAATGGCATATTTTCTATCGGACATGTCCTTTTGCATAGACCACAATTTATACAAAGCTTTTCATTTATTGTTGGATAACGAAACCCCTCTTTGTCTTCTTTCATTACAATGGCTGATTTCGGACAAATTTGAGAACAAGCTTCACATCCGGTACATTTTGATTTCGTCACAATTAGTTCTTCAGTTGTCATTTCATAAGTTTCTTTAATGAATACTCAAAAAAGTCTATTGAATTCTTGCGTGCTTCTAAAATACGTTCATGAACATTTTCAAAGTCTATCTGTGAGCAAATATTTTCATCACCTGTTATTACAAGTCTTTCTTTCAAATTGAACAAGTCCAACAGTTCTTCTATCTTATTGTCGGCCTGTTCTCTTGAAAAGACAATAAAAGGACGACGATATTGGACAGAAAAAATTAGGCCATGAAAAGAATTTGTAACAACGAACTCCGCATGTTTTACTAAAGAAAGGAATTCTTCGACACCCGCTTTATACCAAGGCTCATGCTTATCTTTGAGAGTTTCTGCCATCAAGCTAATGTCTATTACTCTACAATTGTATCTTTTTGCCAACTTGTCAGCATAGTCAAACATATTTCTGTTGAACCTTCTTGCATAAAGGAGTATGTATTTCTCATTTATCAACCTTTCAGATGCAATTTCATCATAGTCTTTTGAATCTAACAAAAGAGTCGGATCTATAGTCTTATGGCATGGGATATCAACATGTTCCTTTATAAATGGAATAAATTTGTTTTCACGTATTCCTAAAGCTCTGAAATTCTTTAGTTTTTCAACAAGTTCCGGATATGATGTTTCATCAAATTCTGCATCACCAAAACTGGCTGCATACGAAATTGCCCGTCCTTTCATGCAAGGAAAATTAGCAAAGTATCCATCATCAAAGCCTCCAAATTCTAAAGTACAAAAAATGGTATCACTTCCACAAACAAATTTTCTTATACCATCTTTTTCTTCAATATCGGATATATTCTGATAAGTATAGTTATTTTTTGTTTTAATAAAATGACTATTATAAAACTTGTCAAACTTAAAATAATTCTCACGTATTGCCGGCAATGAAAGTTTGCATGCGTTAACAGACACTTCATCCTGATCCCACATATTTTTTATAGGATCAAGAATATCTTTATCAAGATGAACCTTAGGGCAATAATCAACCAAAACGGCTTCATATTGACCTCGACCTAACTTGTTGATAGTCTGGGAGACAGCCCATGATTGTAACGCAGATCCATAATTAGTAAAATTGCCATAAATATTATAGCTTACAATTCCTATTCTCTCCATTTTTACTTATCTAATTCAATTAGAGCCTCAATAAATTTTTCCATATATTGTTTCTCACCTATAGAAACACGGAGACAAGTACCAAAATCACCAACATTAGGATAAGATTTTATCAATATCTTCTTTTCAGCCTTCATCCTGCGGACAATAACATCAGCATCCGTTTTTGTCTTTATGAAAATGAAATTTCCGGCTTCACCTTTATGCTTATACCCATTAGCATCAAGAGAATCAATCAAGTATTTACGTCCCTCCTTGAACTTATTTATCAAGCTATCCAATAATCCAGGCTCTTTTATTATCGCTTCAGCAAATTTCATAGCAAAAGCATTCGTATTGTGAGGTGTGCATAGCTTCTGAACCAATTTTACACCATCTGGCCAACCGACAACATATCCTAAACGACATCCTGCCATAGAAAATAATTTGGAGAAAGTGCGAGTGACGAAAATGTGTGTATCGTTCAGAGCATATTTAATAAAAGTGCCTTTATAGAAATAATGATAAGCTTCATCTACTAATAGAGTTATCTGCTTTTCACGCGCTACTTTGAGTATTCTTTCAAATTCATCCTCCGTATAAACATTACCCATTGGATTGTTGGGATTCAATAATATCAGAAGTTGGGTATCATCCGTCATTTCTTTAATTATATTGTCAACATCCATCGTTAAATCTTCGTTATAAGGGACTTTGACAAAATTTCTGTCATACATCTCTGAATATACCTGAAACATAAAGTAAGATGGAACGACACCTACAATACGTCCCTTTTCAGACGTAAACGCCTGAATTATATAGCGTATTCCTTCAGCAGAACCATTTACAAGACAAAGATGGCTTATATCTGTACCAAGGAAATCTGCAAGAACCTCCGTAAAATGAAGAGTTTCTGGATATTGAGCGACAAATCGAGGGGTAATATCTGCCAATACCTTTTTTATGAACTCTTGTGGAAGACCTCCTGGATTTTCATTCAAGTCCAAACGCAAATAATCTTTTCTCTCGTTTTGATCAAAAACTCTGACCAAATTACTTAAAATAGGATTTGTGTAATACATTGTAATTAATACTTTTAATGAAAACTATTATAACTATAGCAAGTGAATACAATCATCTATACTCTAATCAGAGATTTTATTTTATCATTGAATACAGAATCTGTACCAAGCTGATTACAAATATCTTTCAATGATCCAAGCTGCAACATAACGAAAATCTTATACCTATCATAGTCTTTCACTATTTGTTCATTCAATATGTTTGCAACAATTTTCATCGCAGGATAACGAGTGTAGTCTATGGACATATTCAGCATACATAGAATAAGATTCTGCTTTATTGACTCATCTGAATTGGCATTTACCAAAATTTTCGTAAACCTTGCATATTCATCAATATCTGAGAATTGGACATAATCACTCGGATTTTCCATAGCATCTATAAAATGTAAAGACAAAGCAACAACGGAATCTCGGTTGTATGTCAATACTTGAGTCAGAATCTGACTGTTCAACTGATTTAAAGCATGTCCCCAATCCATAGGATTATAACCTAAAGTGGTTAATGTTTTAAAAACTTCTTTATTAAACTGCGGAGTATTCGGCTTATACGTTGTTTTAATCTCCTGTATCGTTTTGGGAGCAGATTCTGCCGACTTCAATAGGTTTAGATAATCCTTTAACTCTGCAACAATCGTTGAAACAGATGAATATCGTTGCGTAGGATTATCTTTTGTACACTTATCCACAATAGAAAATATTTGTACAGAAACCATTTCCGCCCTAACATTACTAATATCTTTGCCATGACTGAAAACATAATATAATGTTTTGCCAATCATATAAACATCACTCTCGACTGTGCCCTTTTTAAAATCACCGGTAAAATACTCTGGAGGCATATACCCGAATGTTCCTGCTTTTGCGCCAGTCTGTGTTATTGTAGTAGTATCTCGATTGGCAAAACGAGAAAGGCCGAAGTCAGAGACTTTTACTACTCCCTTATACAACAATATGTTTTGTGGCTTAATGTCACGATGAAAGATTCCTTCCTCATGGGCATATTGAATTGCTTCACAAAATGGTATTACATACTCTAATACTTCAATCTCAGTAGCTCGGCTAAAAGCCAATTCTACAAATGATTTTCCACAATTTGGCATTACATAGTATGGTCTTGCCGAATCATACGTATCAGCCACAATCTCCATTATATTTGGATGATTCAAGCTTTGAAGAATTCTAATTTCCCTACAGAACAGTTTTATGTCCTCTTCTGTAGCATCTTTCTTGACCATCTTTAGTACATATCGTTCCGAACCGTCAAAAACACGATAGACCTCCGACATCCCCCCTGACAAAACTTCAGTAATGACATAATTGTCTATTTTCTCGCCTATTTCCATTATATTGTAATTTTCTATAGTTCTTATATCTTAGCACACCTTTAATTCCAAGACAACTTTGCCACAAACACTATAGACATATTCTATATGAGTCGGCTTATATACAACGACATCACCACCATAAAACATTCGGAAGTAAAGAAGCAAGGTATTCTTCGCTATTCGCTTGTTGTTATCTGATGTTTGAGTTGACATAATATTTTTTTAAATAAGTGAAGCGACAAACAACAATGAAAGCGCTCCTATTATAATTACTAAAACAACTCCTACCGCACCATATTTATGTTTATACTCTTGATATTCTGTAGTTACATGTGTAGAGAGTACCGTATATGGCTGTTGGCGTTCAAGCATCTGCAAATTCAAAAACTGAAATAAACTACAAATAGCATAAACTGTTATAATAAAGAAATCCAACAAAAAATATATCATCGAGAATCTCCATAATAATAAAGAATAAAAACTAATAGTTGCAAACCAATTTATATCGGCAAGAGACTTTGCGACAGGGAAAGAAGAAGCACTTATATTTACCTTCTGTCCAAATAGTAATGTTCCTATAAGCATAAAGATAACTGTTAATGCCAATAATATAGCATAACATGATAAGGCATTATACTTCTTCAGAAAATTTATTGATTTCAAAATCTTTATTTTTGTATCGTCATCAGCACCCCTTTCTGGGATTTTTAATTTACTGAACTGATCATAGCTTAAAAGTATCACAGCAAAGAAAAATCCAGTTATAATACTCATGGAACTCAATAAAAAATCTATAGCAGTATCAGAGACGCCTGTAGGATTTTTATAAACGAACCATGCAGCTAATATACCTCCTATTACTTGGAATAAAGATAACTTAAAAGAATTTTCTGAAGCTGTGCCTACAACATTTTGCCATTGCCACTTATGCCCTTCATTGATTAATTCTCTCAAATATAATATTACCTGCCAAAACCCCATACTTATTTCTCCTGTATTGGATAAATGTCTTCTCTTATCTGGCTCAACAAATTGTTTACCATACCATAGACTTCTTCACGCTTCAAAGTATCATTTTCCCTATCATGAATTTCATCTGCAATTTCTATCATTGGACGAATTTTCAAATCATCACCCAATAAAAAATTATATCCTTCATTATCTCTTCGGATTCTTGCTTTCTTGGTTGTAAACTGAGCAAGGCTTTTAACATTATTACCTAAACTGACTACAATATTCCCGATTTTTTGCAAAGCATCTTCAAGCATACTATAACAACACATTTCTCCGGTATGAGGTTTAATATTAATAGACACGTCATAACTGCTTTCTTGCTGCACTACTGCATTCCCATCTAAATTTGACGTAACTATGGAATCTGTAAAAGTAAAAGAATCTATAACTCCTTCATTTTTAAATTCATCAATCAAAGTCTGAGGAACGTATCGCTCACATTTTATATTGTTTTTTACTTTGAGAACTTCATTTAAGAACAATAACATAGGAGTGTGAATATCCTGATTCTTCTTTCGCTCCAAGAACATCATTCCTATAGAAGAACCCAAAGGTAAATAAAGATAAAGGTAATATCTATCCGTAACGATCTTATTTCTATCTACCAAAGTAGAAGTGGTAATATCATCTTTTTCTGACATTCTACGAATTCTATCATAAGGCCCTCCATCTATATAGCCTTCTATGACAAAGGATGTAGAATGTGCTGTCAAGATTGTATTGACATTTTCACCAGCATTGGTGAAAAGAACTAATCCTAATTTGGTTTTAGTTGGATGAGTCCAGACTTCATTATGAGTAAGTTTTTTTATAAACAACCCATACAAACAATTAAAAATTTGACTGTCATCAAGTACAGCCTCACCTAAACCACATTTTTCTATAGCGATTTCCCTAAAAGTGTATCGCTTGGATATAATTTTAAAAACTTCTAATTTACTAATGTCGGACATAATTATATTTTACATAAAATTAGTAGAATTATTTTACATCTCAGTCAATCGTACATATACTTATCACTCTTTCTTCTTTAAATAGTTTAAGAAAGAAGAGCAAGAGACTAACATAAACAAAGCTTCTTCTGGTCCTGGAGTATATTTACCATCCTCATCCATTAACGCATGGCGTATACCATTCTCAGGTTGGTTGGTATAAGCATACAGCTTTTCAAATGTATCCTTAAGCATTTTTGGGAAAACCTTTCCTGTGCTTTCCATCTTATTTAAAGCCTTACCTAAAGTTTGCTCCCCTGTTTTCTCTCTACAATATGCTTCTACTGCCGATATCGATTCTTTTATAGAATTACGGTAATCGCCTACAGGTTTCTTGGCATAAAGACTTAAAGCAGCAGAAAGATGTGTTCTAATATTGCTTTGACTGTCTGCTATAGCCTTTTCAATTGCCATGACTTCATCCTCTGAAGATATCTCTACAACTTCATTATTTATTATTTTATAGGAATAATGCAAACGGGAGAAAAATATGTTTATCATTTGAATAAAATTCTCATACGCTTCTTTCTCAAGATTTTTACTTTCCACTTTGATTTTCAAAAATTTGATTATTGCCTCTATCAAATCGAGTTTCTTGTACCAAGGAACATTCTTATCTTGCAAGTATGTTACTGCTACAATTCTATGTCCGTTATAGATATAAAAATCATTCTGCCGTTTATTTAAGAAGTATATCCATATATATCTTTCCACATCTTCGTATGACAAATTATAGCGACTATAATATGATTCCGAAGACAATAAATCATTCAATTTATCCAAACATGTGCATACAGCATTTGCTACTTCATTAGGAAAGCACTCACGCTTTATAACACTTGATGGATTTGTATATCCATATCGTTCTGAAAATAGACTCATAAGATTAATATTTTACGACCGAAAAGTCAATTGATTGCAATAACTTTATATTGCTGTTTTCTACCTGTAGATGGAGGAGGACATAATGATAATTTTGTATATGTTCCATCGTTTATCTGATTTATTAAAATTTCTTCAAAATTACGCAAATCTTCCTTTATGAGACGTCTGTCTTGCGATATCAAATTTCTTAAGATGTCTATATCTCCGACATTGTGACTTTTCAAGCCGTTATCAAGTAATTCCATGAAATCATCGTAATTCGAAATCGGACCTTCAAGTGCATTTCTGCATTCATTGTCAAGGATATACAAGTTTTTAATCATAATATCGATAATCTCAAGTACCACCAACAATGCTGACTTATTAGGCGTTTTCATCTCATGTACAGAATCATTACCCATAAAACGAATAGAATGCAAACGATTTCTGTCACGCTTAGTTATAATATTAGCCTTGCACAAATTGTTTATCTTCACTTCCAAAGTACTACCTTGTACATCATTTTCTGTACACGTAGCCTCAACTATCATACGAAAACCAGCAGCAGCCAACATAAAACAATTGTCATTTAATGCTTTTAAAGTTTCATAATAGACACGAGTAATACTCTGTGGCACAGACCATGTATTATTAAGTCCTGTTGCTATCTGAGGTTTATAGGGGTATGTATAAGACCTTGTTGCCAGATATTCATGACCATCATCGTCATATTCAAAATCGTCCTCTGATGATGATTCCATCAAGAAAGTTAATTCTCCACAACCACGACATTTGGCTACAGAATAGATATCTTTCCACCAATACTCATCATCATCGCTTGTTACATCCTCTGAAAACAAAACATCATGATTAGTATCATGCTTGCATTTACTACAATAACAACTTACTATTTTCCCATTATCGCTCATAAGATTCAATATTTATGTTAGGACTTGGACAAATTATTATAATGACTGTTTGAATATTCTCCTAAAACATAAGATAATATGTTTACATATTCTACCGTTTCAGTCGTTTTGCCATCCTCTCCAAAAAATCAGCAAGGTTCTTTGCATCGTCGAACTGTTGGCAATATATACTTACCTAAAGTTCTGGAAACCTATTGCGCATTCTGGTTTATGTTCTTCCCCTCCCCCGCCTCCCCCGCTGGGGGCGGAGCAGTTACCTGTATTGCTCAGAAGAAAAATCGCGAATGCAGAGAGACAAATAAAAAGGGTAAAGTATTTAAAAGATTGCTGCTGACAAAGGTAAGCATCCATCCCCTATGACAATAAAACTCCGCCCCAAGTATTTACTGTGGGATACAGAGCATTTAAAGAAATTGGACTTCTCAGATTTTTCAACAGGTTTATATAAAAGAGTCTCTGTGTCTCGAGGGCTTTACGATTCTACCAGGAAACGGAGAGATATCATTTTCTCCCACAGATTTCACAGAAGTCGCAGATTTTCTAAACGGACAGTCAAACAATGCCACAGATGCATGGTCGCCTACTTCGTGGCTTGATGACACAGATTAGTTAGTACTCAATTTAGGGCATACCCCTTTGTATAGGCACTTTTGCAATATATATTGAGTTGTGAAAATTTCAATGTGTTTATTAACTATTTCATACATTTTCTCTCGACAATCTAAAAGCAAGCTTTCATTGCTCTCGCTTATCGAAAACTTTCTAAATCTTCGCTGCTGTACATAAATCTGATGTTTTAAAGTTCGCAGCAAAGATAAAACTTTCATTTTTGAGCCCTAATTTGAGTACTTACGAGGGTTAGCTATATCAGTATTTTAGAATAATGTTTTTATCTTTTATTATTTGAAAGTCAAGCTACTGCTTGAGGGACCTTGGCGACCTAAACATCCTTGTTATCTTTAAAATGGCGAATCACAGCCTCATCTTTACAAATCATTTCTTGTTCTTCCGTCTACGCGGAACAAATGTTTGTAGTGGCTCGTAAGCCTTCAATCCGGCATCACCAGTATATATTTCCACTTTATATCCAGCATCTCTATAATAATTCGCCACATCGACTATGGAAGCATCGCCTAAGGCCTGACCACTTACAACAGTCTGTTGCCAACGCTCTGCTAGTTTCTTCAAGTTCTCTGGTTTCCACAATGAGCTCTGTTCGGTAAAAGCTGCCCAAGGCGAATTTTCATCTGCTGAATTAATAATGATTTCTGCAAAATCTTCCCCAGCCCTTTTTCTATCACCCGAAGAATGAGCTATATGGTTTCCGGTTTCTATAATCGAGGCTAACGGAAGAATGAATGTCGTACCTTCTGACTTTTCTTCCTCTATTTTTTCAGATACTTTATCGTATGTTATCAAGTCATTGCTCGACCCACAAGTCTCCTTGCCAGAAACTTTAAGCAAAACGCACAATACACTTGTATCAAGAATCAAAACTTTTCTCATAGCTTGTCGTTTATCATCATATCCCCTATACTTCCTGAAGCCATAAGCTTTGCAAGGTTTTCTTTTTTCTCCAACAAGTTAATCTTGCTATTACCAGATTCATCACGAGTTATATAACTGACAAATGGTATCATCCTGTTTCCGAACTCATTGAGCAGGACGGGATTGTGGGTAGTACAAACAACATCCACTTTACGACGTTGCGACAAATCCATAAGCATCGATACTAATTCTTTTGCACGCGACGGATGGAGTCCGTTGTCTACCTCCTCTATTAACAAGAGACTGTTCGGCTTTGCCGTAAGCAATGCAACGACGATTGCAGCAAACCGCAAAGTGCCGTCGCTCATTCCGCGAGCATCTACCGGCTGAGCGGGATTCCAATCCTCGTAACAATAAAGCATGGCATCTGAATTGTTTAGTCCTACGGGTACAGCCTCTATCTTATTTATGTCACGTTCGGGAAGAGGACGCACATAGTCGGAAAGTTGTTTCTCTATTTTTATTTTCTCGTCTTGCGACAATGAACACAACACTCCAGCAACATTGCTTCCATCTGATTTCAGCTCTCGTGATACTTTTGTATAGTTACGCATTTTTACAGGCTGTGGATCAAGAATAAAAATATCATGTAAATTCCGATAGATTACAGGCATAACATTAATGGCAGAAGCAGTTACATTTACACTCCATACAATTCCACGGGTAACGTCTGAATAAAATTCAACATTTTCATCTTCATATCCTTCCTCACAAATGCTACATCCATAATACTTGAATGTCAGATTTTCTTTTACGACATTAATTTTAACGGTATACGAAATGTTGTTTTCTTCTATAATAACAGTAATGCAGAATTTGTTTTCTCCACTACGGATAATCCAATCTTCTCCGCCCCTGACTGATTGTACTGCATCTGAAAGACTTTTTCCGTCGGCAATGGAACGAAGAAAGGCGAAAGCATCAAGTATATTTGACTTTCCGCTTGCATTGGCACCTATAAGGATATTCAAGAAGTCTATATAAAACGTGGAATTTTCAAAGCTTTTCCAATTCTGTAGTCTAATCTGCGTAATCATACTATTTATAATTTATATGATTTGTAGCCGTCAATACATCTGAATACTTTTCTTATCCCATGTATTGAACAAATCATCTGTCAAGTTCTTAGTATTACTAATAATTTAATGTACAAAATTAGTAAAATTAATAAAACAGACAAAATATATTATTTTTTTCTTCTGCATTTAGCTACTTTTTTAGAATTCCACCATTCGAAAGTAAAGAAGCTTGCAATCCTTATTGAACGTTCTGGTTTATGTTTCGGATAATTTCTTTTGATTGCTTAAGGAATGACGGGAACTTGAAGTATTTCCAAGAATCCTGCGCCTGCAATTCTACTATCCCTTTATGCAGATGAGTTAATAACGACTGACTGCACCCCTTTTTACTTATTTTTCCGATGATTTCATTGAACAATACAGTAAGAGTCCTGTCGGGATTGAATGTTTCTGTAATATGATTATAAAGCTCGTCGTGGGCAAAATGAGAGGAGAACACTAAAGAGGTTGAGAGCATCTTGAGAACTGCATTTGCAAGTTCGCCTTCTGCCAAATGTTCCTCTATAACATTTGCCGTATCTGTCAAGGCCTTAGCAATACCGGATATGTCAAGCTTGTCATCAACCATCGTGAATGCTTCTTCAAGAACAGAATCATGAGATATAACAAATGGCTGGTCTACGACGGGGACCTTATGGAGCAGGACATAACGCTGAAGCAGTTTGCGCCAAACCAGCAGACGTGCTCCCTGCCATACTTCTACGGCTGCAGAAGAGAGCTGAGGGAAGAGTGAGGGATTAAGGGTAAAGAACTCGTTTATTCTTCTTCCCAACTCTTCTGAATCATCAGTATAATCTATATCTGTATCTAATGAAAAGCCTCCGATACCATTGACTTTCTCAAATTTAAACTCACTTTGCGTGAGAAGATGCAAAAGACGAGGATATTTCTTCGACTCCAGGTCTGAAAGGAATTTCTGTCGGTCATCTCTGCTTTGAGTTGCATAATAATCATAGAAGCCACCCCAGGAACAGACTGCTTTCACCTTGTCTTCTTCTGTTTTGAAAAGAGCAAAATGAGCATAATACTCATAGTCTTCATCAAAGACGGGAGCATATTTATCAGCATCATACTCTTTTCCTCTGAAATACTCCCGTAGATTGCAACGAAGAATAATTTCTATGATGTCATTATGACGGAAAACGGCAAAATTCTGTCCTTGGGGAATAGAGATGCCCGATGTTGGAGTAAGGAACGGACGAAGGACGATGTCTGGTATCAGCTCCTTCAGTCCCTGCTCTACTGTTCCACCGTCAGCTTTGACATAATTGGCGAGAATACAGAAGTTGCCCTGCATCGTCTCGTCTATATTGTCTAAAATATTCTGCCGATATTCAAGATTCTTGTTTGCTACCTTTTTACTATACGCTTTATCTGATAGATGAGGGTTACGATAAACTGTCTGCTTTTTTTGATAGCTCAAGAAAAGTTTGCGCAATGTTTCTGGAGCATTTTTTTCCGGTTCTTTTGCCTGTAGATAGCCTATCATCTGATCTATGGCACGCCATGCACCAACGGCATCCGATTTTTCTCCTGCCGTTGCTTCATGTTCTATCTGAATATCGTATTGACGGATGTTGGAAATATCGAGACAGCGGTCGTTTCCGAAGCTCACCAAGAGATGGCGGTCTTTCTTTCCCTTATTCTTGATTTGCTTTACCACTCCTTCCCATCCTGTCATAGGACCGCTAAGGATACGTATGGTGTCGTTAACCTTAACGAGATCGCTATAACGCTTGTCAACGATGCTCAGTCCCTCTATGCCATCGGCGATCTTGTCGTTGTAATAGATGAAACGTTCCATGTCGTCATCTGGAATTCTCGCCTGTTTTACTATTTCATCTAATGTCAGCGACTTACTATCGGCACAAAGGATATGCGCTTTGGTGAAAAAGGTTCGTTCAACTACTTCTAAGCTTCTTGTAGCATAGTCAACACCCTTATATATAAAGTATCCGTATTCGGAAAGGATTTTCTGCAGACGTTTCTCATTTTCTACCCTAATAAAGAACAAGCCCTGTAGGACTGGAGTGAAACGCACTTTCTCCTCGCCATTTTCATTTTTGTATGCTCTTCTTCCTAAAGGGAAATAGAAGTCTGCGATTGTATCATTATGTTTTTCACGCAAAAGATCGATTGATTTTTGCTCAGTGAAAACATCTGTCTTGACTATAAACCACATAATGAATTAGGAATGAGGAATTAGGAATTAGGAATGAAGAGTGAAAAATGAAGAGTGAAAAATGAAGAATGAGGGAGTGTTTGATACAAATGCAAGCAAATGTTAAACAAGCACAACCTCTCGATATATTCCGGCTTCCCCTGAAAAGATTGCTCTTTCCGAGTTATGAGGGTTGTGATATGTATCACAGCATTGAAAAACCAATAGAGTAACTTCCACTAATCTTCAACACTTTTATGTCTTTCAGTCTGCTGCTTACATAATGTAAACAACATGATGTTCAGCAAGTTGTGTGTCATACTCTCTGCCTATATGAAAGCCATATTATAAGTTCCTATTTTCATATCCTTCCGAATCTCTATATAAAAGACACAGAAATTTGGTACAAAAATACTCATAATATTGGAAACAAAAGAACTACGATTGTTAAAAAATTAATATAGTACAATTAATTTCAACCATTATTAAGTAAATTACTTATATGCTTTCGTGGTAAGTTGTTGACTGTACGAATGTTTTATCTCCCACAGATTACACGGATTACACGGATTTGGATTTTCACTCGGCCACCGTTTTTCAATTCACGAATCTCACAAATATTTTTTGACACACGGATTAACACGGATGGACACGGATTTTTATTTTTGAATACGAATCGCACGAATCACACGAATATTTTTTGCACACGGATTAACACGGATAGATACGGATTTTTATTTTTGAACACGAATCGCACGAATCACACGAATTTTTTGGCACACGGATTAACACGGATAGATACGGATTTTTGTTGCGAGTTTCGCTGCAACTGGTGGATAAGAAAAATCCGTGAGATCTGTGAGATCCGTGTGGGAATAAATATAACGAATCGCACGAATAAAATTATCCTATAACAAAACGTATTATGGCATATAGTTCGGCAGCAGCAAGATATACGGCAATAATCATGGAACAACGACCCACTCCGCATGCCAAGGATTCTCCCCACGACTTGACACTGCGAAAACGGTTTGTCGTTATACCATAGGTCGTGGCACACAACACAAGAGTAAGCGACAAAACTGGAATAAGACTGTCGCTGAAACTGCTTGGGAATAACGTTCCGTCAACGCTCAACAGTACGGCATGAGGGACGACAGAAAGCAAAGCCATAACAAAAATCACAACAAACAGTTCTACAGCAACTATCACCATTCCTATCCGTGAACGGAAACCAAAATTGGTATAACCACGATCAGTAAAAGCTTTTGAAAGATCTGCCAACAGTCCGCTCCGCTCCATACAACCGAAAGCAAGAGCAAGCAAAACAATCCACACAAGAAGTGGAGTGCATAGATTATCCGTAAAATGACCAAGCAGCCATCTAATACCATCGTTTCCGAGAACAGAACGAATCTGATATTCAGGAAATACGGCGCTGACAATCCATGCCCCTATTATAAAGACTCCTCCCAACACTATTATCAAGATCAAGATATAGGTCAGGAGACTATTAATTTCTCTATTCTTCATCCGGTTGTAAATTCTCTATATCAAGAATATGCAGTTCGAATGCCCTCACCACGAGTCTTGTAGCATTAATGCCTACCCTTCCGTTTCCATTAGGGAAAAGTTTCTGTACGAGTTCATTCTGACGTTTCTCAAGACTCTTGACACCAAACGGGATGCCTCGCAGATTAGCAATCTGGTCTTTGGTGTATCCGAGGGCAAGATGACGCAGGAAGCGTTCATCGTATTCGTCAATCTCATAATTGACCATCGACTCTTGACGCATTATCTGTGATTTAATATCATGCTTGAAGCGTTCAAGAATCTTACTAAGTATCGGTTGATTAAAGACATTTCTCTTTCCAGACATAACACTTATGACATCGGCACGCGTCAACATCTCACCAGTTTTTAGAATGATGCCGTTACATCCAGCATCAAGGACATCAACCCAAAGCTTTTCATTAAGAGTCTCACCAGTAAAGATAAGAACCTTTACATCCGGATATTTCTGACGAGTATCACGACAAAGTTCAACACCAACCGTTGTAGAACCGCCAAGTCCTAAATCCAACAAAACGAGATCAGGCTCATTATCCTTCATCAGTCGCCAATATGCAGTCTCGCAATCCGCCGTACCAATTATCTTTGCCTCTGGAATATCCGTATGGAAAATCCCCTCTGTTCCCTTCAGCTCAAGAGGAACGTCTTCTACTATAATTACCTTAAATTCTTTCATATCTTTTTATATTTTATCAGACAAGTCCCTCACTTACCCTACCCTTCCAGGCAGCATGATGATGAGAACGAGTCTACCATTATCATTTTCAGCTTTTATACCACAGCCAAAACAGTTTGTTACATTTTCCATTTCCCGTAAAATCTGTCGACATACCATATATGGAATATTGTCTATGCCAGCAGAAAACAAGCTGTTAGCCCCCTCCTTAGGGAAACAAACATTCTCCATCAATGCCGTTATGACCACAATGCCTCGCATTTCACTCTTTACCATATAACGGGGAGACTTGTTCATATTTTTCTTACGCAAAATATCGAACAACATATCCAAAGCAAGTCTGTCGCCATATACGGAAACAGGGTCCACACTTAGTAAATCTGCAAGATTCACGACAGAACATGTAAATGCCGGAACATCAGTCTGTTTATGAATCTGTGCGCAGAGGGCGAAATACAACTCTCTGTAATACGTTACAATATCACTCAATGCATCGAGTCCATTCCGCTCGTTCTCCATATCATGAGACGTGACATACTGCTTTATGCGTGCAGGATAATACATTGTCTCATGTTTTATCGCACTAAGACAATTCTCAAGAATATTATTGCATACATACAAACGGTCGCGCTCGAAGGTAACTTTACGGATAGAATCGGCTAAGGCACCACTCTTTCTAACGTTTTCATCCTCCGATGCCTTTGCACTTGCCAAAGCATTAAAAATATCTTTATCTAAGGCGAAAATGTCTGAATAATATTTCCTTCCCTTTATCGCCTCCATTCTTAATATTTTAGCATCAAGCGGAGAATCATCAAGAAGTATTTCTTTAATCTCAGAGCACAGGTCATACAAGGAATGACGCCTCACGGTTCGCCGGTAAAAGATAATATAACACGTTGCAAGAAGTATGACAACGAGTATTGTAAGCATTGTAATGGCAATATTCTTGTTCGTCTCCGAACGCTGCATAATTCTACAATACTCACCTAAAGAACCGTCTGCCGACACTTCCTTGAACAATTTCGTGTAAATATCATTGTTATAGTCGTATACCTTCCATTGATGAAGTGCGAGAGCAGCCACCGCACATTCGTTCCTCATACCAAGGATTACAGAATAGTCCATGTCAAGTCCGGAGCGATACCACTGTATCTCAGCAGCATCTTCGGCATCCCCTCCTTGGCGCATAAGGCATTTCCCAGTAGGATACATCGTGAGATAATAGGCATTAAGACAACTTGCGACGGAGTCAGAATACTCTAATGTCTTAGAATACTCACCTCGGATATTAGAATTATAGGCAGAGTCAGCAAAGGCTGTAGCCTTATTGACATACGTCTTTTGCAAATCCGTGTATCTTACATTCTTTCTGTTCTGAGAAAAAGAAGAAGAAAACACGGGAAACAATATAAGAAATGCAGTTATACTACGCATGATGCCAGTTGGGAGCGTAAAGTAAAAACGACTACCCTTTCCTTTTTCAGAGTCAACAGACAATACACTCTGACTGAAAAGACTACTGTATTTCTTATAGCGGTTTAGAATGCCACGACAATTGAGCAAGCCAAAGCCATGTCCGCCACTTATCTTTCTACTAAAAAGCCCTGCCACTTCTTCGTTAGTCATGCCTTTTCCTGTATCACTCACGGATATTTCCACATTTCCACTGCACTCTTTAGCAAGAATTTCGACAACGCCACCTACAGGGGTGTTCTTACGGGCATTATCAGCTAAAGTGTTTATCATAAAAAGAGTAAGCACTTTATCAGCCTTAACGACAGCATCTGTAGGGTTAACCTTTAAAGATACGCCCTGAAGTGAAAAAAGTGTTTTGCCACGAGCCACGACATCAAAGACATCAGAAAGCGGGAAACTCTCAATATGTAATCCAACTTCTCCCTGACGCAGTTGAATCCAACTGGTAAGTACATCATTGTATTTATCTATGACTTCTGTCAATTCCCTAATGTACACATAGCGTGCAACCTTTTCTTCATGCGACTCACCGCTTCGGTCAAGTTTACAGATCTCTACCGACATTCTGTCAATAAGAGGTTTTATACTTTCAACAAGAAAAGCTTTTGCTCTATTTTCAATGTTTCTATGTTTATTGTTGTCTTTGTCGTAAAGGACAAGTTCCAGTTGCTCTTCCAAATCTTCAATATTTTCATTGAAATCGCTGTCTTTCTTTTTATTACGCTCAACAAAATCATCCAAAGCTTCATGCAAATCCCCAACATCAACATTATGCTTTTTACTATTTTTCAGTAATATAAAGATGAGAACGAAAAGTACAGAAACCAATATAACGATACAAAGAATCATTATATTCAAGACATTTGATGTCTTATCCAACTGAGCAGCACGTGCGTCAAGTTCCATATCCTGACGGGTCTTTTCCTGCATGTCAAGATATATATTCCGGTTAACATCACTATCGTATTTATCGTTTAATGACGAATATACGATACTAAGTTGTTCACGAATACTCGCCACAAGATCAGGAGCCTGTTTTATTTTTCCATTATCAAGAGCGAGAGTATAGTTGAGCCAATGAAGAGCAGACGCATTATCCCCTATCCCCCAATAACATTTGGAAAGAGTGCGTAGACTACCAGCCACCTGATACGTATCACCATATTTAGAGAACATGTCGGCAGACTTCTGTGCGAGATAACCGGCAAGGAGAGTATCCGGCATATTGTCGGCATTTATATATCCCATAGACACCTTATTATTACCAACAAGGAAACTACGTTCTGACTTGTCGAAGAGCAATTCGCCAAGAGCCTGCAAGGCATTTGCTTCCCAATAAACGAAATTATAATGCTTAGACAACAGATAGCACTCCAAAAGTCTGTCATATTCAGTCTGAAGCACAGAACGTTTATTGTCACCCGGTATCATACCACCACTTCCAGTCTGATAGAGCCAGTTAAGATATTGGGCAGTATCACTCTGAATCAGTTCCTTGCGGTCGATATCATTCAGCGCATTCCTTGACTGTCCCAACAGTCCGACGTAATAATAATATGTAGATGAAACAAAAGAATACTCCGATTTGGCATAATTGAAGCGTCTGCGCAGATGTGGCGAAAGATTATCCTCTTCCTCTCTTATTCTTAACATCCGCTTGCGTGCACGCTCCTTATAATCATAAAATTTCTTATTAAGAGCCTGTCGCTGACATAGGCGCATATACTGGATATCAGCGACAAGAAGTTCAATTTGGTTGTCTGTTACAATATATACACTGTCTAATTGTCGTGAAGCAACAGAATAATTCATATGAGCAATATTGACAAAAGAAAGATTATTAAGAGCTTCCGCCTTACCAGAAGGATAATCAGACGAGAGACGCAATGCGGCAAAAGCATACTTAGCAGTACTGTCAATATCACGATAATGAAAGTCATAGGATATACCGTTTAGCCTGTCAGCTTCGCCATTACAACGATTGCCGGTACAAGCCAAACAAAGAAAAAGGCTCCATAAGCACAAGATGCAGATGGAGCCCTTATAAAGCCTTATATTATGCGCGAGCCTTAGCAATGTAACCTAAAGCCTCAACACACTTGTCAGTAATAGCCTTCCAATTCTTGGCTGCTACAACATCCTTAGGGAAGAGTTTTGAACCCATACCAACGCAATATACGCCAGCTTTGATCCATGAAGTAAGATTCTCTTCATCTGGAGAAACACCGCCAGTAACCATCAGTTTCGACCATGGCATAGGAGCCATAAGTCCCTTAACCAACTTCGGTCCGAGTACGTCGCCAGGGAAAATCTTGCAAAGATCGCAACCAACCTCCTGTGCTGCACCTACCTCAGAAACACTTCCGCATCCTGGTGTATAGGCAACCAAACGACGATTACAGATTTTTGCAATCTCAGGGTTGAACAAAGGACCAACAACGAAGCAAGCACCAAGCTGGATATAAAGAGCAGCAGTAGCAGGATCAACAACAGAACCTACGCCAAGAGCCATCTCAGGGCACTCAACAGCAGCAAATTTCACAACTTCCTCGAATACCTCATGAGCGAAATCACCTCTGTTAGTAAACTCAAAAGCACGAACGCCACCTTCATAACATGCCTTTACTACCTGTTTTGCAACCTCTGCATCCTTGTTATAGAATACAGGCACCATACCTGTCTGACCAATTTTGTTCAGAACAGCTATTTTATCAAATTTTGCCATTTTATTTTGTTATTAATATTATAAAAGTCAGACAGGAAGAATACAGATTCTCCCTATCTGACAATATTTAATCTTTAGCGCTGAACACGACCAGAAGCATCGCCACCAGCCAAATTCTCAACTTCCTCTTTGCTCATCAAGTTGAAGTCACCAGGAATAGTATGCTTCAAAGCTGATGCAGCAACAGCGAACTCAAGAGCCTTGCCCTGATCCTCTGGCCATGTAAGCAGACCATGGATAAGACCACCAGCAAAGCTATCGCCACCACCTACACGGTCGATGATAGGCATAATATCATAATGCTTGCTCTGATAGAAATCCTTGCCGTTGTAGATAAGAGCCTTCCAGCCATTGTGTGTTGCAGAGTAAGACTCACGCAATGTAGAAACTACATACTTGAAACCAAACTCCTTCATCATGCCCTTGAAGATTCCATAGTAACCCTCAGCGTCAGTCTTACCGCCTTCAACGTCTGCATCTGGCTTGAAGCCAAGGCAGAGCTGTGCATCTTCCTCATTGCCGATACATACATCAACATATTTCATCAAAGGCTTCATGATGCTCTGTGCTTTCTCTGAAGTCCAAAGTTTCTTGCGGAAGTTCAGGTCGCAGCTTACAGTAACGCCATGACGCTTTGCAGCCTCACAAGCAAGCTTTGTCAATTCAGCAGCCTTGTCGCTGATAGCTGGAGTAATTCCACTCCAGTGGAACCACTGTGCGCCTTCCATAATTGCATCAAAATCGAAATCAGAAGGATCAGCCTCTGCAATTGAGCTTCCTGCACGGTCGTAAACAACCTTTGAAGGACGCATTGAAGCGCCAGTCTCGAGGAAATAGATACCAAGACGATTACCACCACGAGCGATAAAATCTGTATGTACGCCATAACGACGAAGAGCGTTTACTGCACACTGACCAATCTCATGTGTAGGAACCTTAGTTACGAAGTAAGCCTCATGTCCATAATTTGCTGCGCTGACAGCAACGTTAGCCTCACCGCCACCATATACTACATCAAATGAATCACTCTGGATAAATCTCTTCTGACCTGGAGAAGAAAGGCGAAGCATAATCTCGCCCAATGTTACAACTTTAGCCATTTTGTTTTATTAAATTAATTGTTTAAGATAAATTTTTTGTTTTATCGGTATTCATTAAAGCCTCAACAAAACGCAACAAAAAATGCGCATAAGTTTTACGACTCATGAAAAACGTGAACAAAATTAGTATTTTATCCTTAATCACACAAATAAAACACGAAAAAAAAGCAATTTAAATAAAAATGAGCGCAAATATGCTGACCTTTTCATATTTTTTACTAAATTTGCAAAATAACTAATTCAGAAAACTTTTTAATCATAAGATTATAGAAAAACAATATGGCAGATAAAGTCAGGATTAAAGATATTGCCGAGAAGTCTGGCGTTTCGGTCGGAACTGTCGACCGTGTGCTTCACAATCGTCCAAACGTATCAAAAGAAGCGAGGGAGAAGGTTGAGAAAGTACTTAAGGAAATAAACTACCAGCCAAATATGTATGCGAGTGCACTTGCATACAACAAGTCGTATACTTTCTACTGCATTATTCCGCAACATGATTCTGAGACATATTGGGAGGAAATTGAAGAAGGAGCGGCAAAGGCATGCGAAATGAGAAGAGATTTTCATATTGACGTGGAAATTCTTTACTACAAACGCTTTGATTCAAAGTCGTTCACACAAGTGGCACATGAGTGTTTGGAAAAGCAGCCTAATGGTGTCGTTGTAGTACCGAGTGACATGCCTGCGACAAAAAAGTTCTGTGAAGTAATGCACGAAAGAAGCATACCGTTTATTCTCCTCGATTCATACATTCCAGACTTGAACCCATTGTCATTTTTCGGACAAGATTCATTTTGCAGTGGTGTATTCGCAGCAAAAATACTAATGCTCATTGCGGGAAACGACAAGGAGATAATGCTCTTGAAGCAGATGAAGAACGGTAAAGTTGCAAGTAGACAGCAGGAAAACCGCGAGCAAGGATTCAGACATTACATGAGTGAGCATTTTCCAAAAATCAAAATCACAGAGCTCGACATTCCAGCAGAAGACCACAAGGAAGGCTATGACAAAAAACTTGAAGCTTTTTTCTCATCACATCCTGATATCCGCAATTGTATTACACTTGGCTCGAAAGCACATATTGTAGGGGAATTCCTACTGAAAACAAACAGAAGGAACATTCAAATTATGGGATATGATATGGTAGGAAAGAACGCTCAATGCCTAAGACAAGGTTCGGTATCTTTCCTTATCGCACAACATGCATACATGCAAGGTTTCAATTGCATAGACTGCCTGTTTAAGGCTATTGTATTACACAAGAAAGTTGACCCGGCTAATTACATGCCTATCGAGTTGCTTTCGAAGGAAAATGTAGACTTCTATAGAAGGACACAACTTTAATATTAATATGTAAACAAATTACAATTAAAAACAATAACAGTATGAATTTATCATCTTTTATCAAAATTAACCCTGCCGACAGCGTAGTGGTTTGTCTGCGACCTTTTAAGAAAGGCGAGAAAATCAATGTCGACGGCAAGGAAATCGAAGTACTTCAAGACACACCGGCAGGACATAAGGTCTTAATTAAAGATGCTCCTAAGGGAACGGACATTATCAAATACGGCTACCCTATCGGTCATTCAAAGGAAGACCTTGTTATGGGTCAGTGGGTAAACGAGAATAACTTAAAGACTAACCTCTCCGGAACTCTTACATATGAATATCATCCTGTAAACGAAGTTCTTAATATTAAGAAAGACAAGCGCACATTCAAGGGCTACAGAAGAAAGAACGGTGAGGTCGGCGTAAGAAATGAAATTTGGATTGTTCCTACAGTAGGATGTGTAAATGGAATTTCGGATCGCCTTGCAGAAATGCTACAGAAGGAAACAAACTTGGAAGGCATTGACGCAGTACATTCATGGCACCACAACTACGGTTGTTCACAATTGAGCGGCGACCACGAAAATACGCGTAAGGTATTGAGGGACATCGTTCTTCACCCTAATGCAGGAGCCGTCCTCGTTGTAGGACTCGGTTGCGAGAACAACCAACCGGATAAGTTTGAAGAACTACTCGGAGACTACGACAAGGACAGAATTAAATTCATGGTTGCACAAAATGTCAAAGGTGACGAAATTGAGGAAGGAATGAAAATTCTGCGCTCACTTTACAACATAGCAAAGGAGGACAAGCGTACAGACTGTGAATTAAGCGACTTGCGCATCGGACTGAAATGTGGCGGTAGTGATGGTTTCAGTGGCATTACAGGAAACCCACTTGTTGGAGAATTCTCTGACTTCGTAGTGGCACAAGGTGGAACGACAATACTTACTGAAGTTCCAGAGATGTTTGGTGCCGAGACTATACTGATGAATAGATGCAAGACACCAGAATTATTCGACGAAACAGTAAAGCTTATTAATGATTTCAAGGAATATTTCTTGAGTCATGGTGAACCTGTAGGAGAAAATCCGTCACCAGGAAATAAAGCCGGCGGCATTTCTACCCTTGAAGATAAAGCCCTCGGTTGTACACAGAAATGTGGACGCGCAATGGTTAGTGGAGTTTTGGGATATGGAGACAGACTTAAGGTTAATGGTCTGAACCTACTTTCAGCACCAGGTAACGACCTTGTAGCCTCAACAGCACTTGCTGCTGCCGGATGTCAGATTGTGCTGTTCACAACAGGAAGAGGAACTCCATTCGGAACATTCATTCCAACAATGAAAATTTCGACAAACAGTAATCTGTACAACAACAAATCCAACTGGATTGACTTCAACGCCGGCGAACTCGTTCAAGGAACAAGTATGCCAGAGCTCGTAGACAAATTCATAGATAAAGTTATTGCCGTAGCAAGCGGCGAAAAGACTTGTAACGAGAAGAACGGATATAGAGAGATTGCCATTTTCAAGAATGGTGTTACTCTATAAAGAAAAATATTATCATCATGGGTGTGTCAGAATAAGTCCTATTTTGGCACACCTTTATATATAATAAGGTAAGAGGTATAACAGAGATGACAATAAATCACAAGCAAGGATGTATGGCAATATCACCACTCGTGTTTTTCGTGGCGATATATTTTCTGTCGTCCATCATTTCAGGCGACTTCTACAAGATGCCAATAACAATAGCATTTTTGTTCGCATGCATGTTTGCGATAATAACATACAAAGGAAAACCTTTAAAAGAAAGGATAAAGACTTTCTGCCAGGGGGCAGGAGCATATGATGTAATGTTTATGTTGTGTATCTTCGTTGAAGCCGGAGCATTTGCCAATTCCGCAAAGGAAATCGGATGTATAGACGCTACGGTAAACATGACAATGAACATACTGCCAGACAATATGATTATACCAGGGCTATTCATTGCGACCTGCTTTATATCATTATCTATAGGAACAAGTGTGGGAACAATTGTTGCCCTTGTACCTATCGCTACAAGTCTTGCCCACTCTACGGGAACAGACCCTTCACTAATGGTAGCAATAATCGTTGGCGGTGCTTTCTTTGGAGATAATCTCTCGTTTATATCAGACACGACAATAGTCGCGACAAACACTCAGCATTGTAAGCAAAGAGACAAATTCATAGTCAACTCTTATACCACAATACCGACTGCAATTATTGCTCTTATTATATATTTTATAATCGGAGGACAATTAAACACTCCAGAAAATGTGCCAAGCGTAAATTACGTAAAAATAATCCCGTATCTTATCGTCATCGGATGCTCGTTGGCAGAAATAAACGTGCTCGTGGTCTTGACACTTGGAATAATGTCAACAGGAGTAATTGGAATAATCTACGGCGACTGCGACTTCTTCAGCTGGTGCAAGACGATGAGCGACGGTATTGCAGGCATGGGGGATTTAATTGTAGTAGCAGTACTTGCCGGTGGGTTACTGAAAATTCTGAGCGAAAATGGAGCCCTGGAATATATCATCAAGCTTATGACAACTAAGATAAAGAACAAAAGGAGTTGTGAACTCGCAATAGGCATGCTAGTTGGAATAGTCAATATATGCACGGCAAACAATACTATAGCCATCATGACCGTAGGAAAAATATCCAAGGACATTGGCGACAAATATGGAGTTGACAACAGGAAAAACGCCAGTATTCTCGATACATTCTCTTGTTGCGTGCAAAGTATCCTGCCTTATGGCGCACAAATACTTATGGCATGCGGGTTAAGTGCTGTAAGTCCGATACTTATAATCAAGCATCTGTATTACCCATTCTTACTATTTGCAGTATCAATCATTGCAATAATAATCAGATATCCTAAAAAATTCAGCTGATGAACACAGTTTTGAACAATCTCATATCACTTGCCTCTGAAGGGGCATTCGGGAACAAAAGAGAAATAATTCCAATGTCTAAATTCAAATGGGGAGTTCTGCAAGAAATTGCAGAATACGAAGACATTATACCTTTTGTTTCAAAAGGCATGGAAAGACACGGCAATGATAATCCGGATACAATAACGCCATACGGAGAGAGTTACGCAAATGTACCGTTGAAGACAAGAGAAAAGATGCAGAACTCCAACTTTAACAACAGCGACAACTTGTCGCATGGTATGGACATTTCAGATATAGACTCCCTAAAGCTAACATACGTATTAAAAAAATATATACTAAAAGATATTGTAGACAAAGAAAGGCACAGCATTGATACATCAAAAACATCACTTGACTTTCTTGCACTTATAATACAAAATACGGATATAATATTGAGATACGGCATAAGGCTTCGTGGAATTATTGAAATCGGACTATTCCTTAGGAACAAAGGACAATATGTTGATTTCGTAAAAGTAGAATCATGGATAAGTAAGCTAAAACTAAAAAAAATGGCAGCTTTACAAGCCAGCGTCCTAATAAAGCTGTTCGACTTCGAAAAAGACGAATTTCCTTACATTAGGAAATTCGAAGGCAAAGCCATTTCTCTTGCTACCGATTCGATGGAAAAAGTATATAAGATGAATAAGCGTTCACGCAGTTTCAGTAAATACAGTATCAGGAATTGCATAAAATTCTACAGATACACACGCTCAGAAGCTCTATGCAAAGCTCTCTATATAACAAGCAGAAGTCTTGCCGACATCGAAGAGTAAAAATATACCTATAAAAAAATATAAGATTTACTCATAAATCAAATAACCTTGTCGTTTTTTAATATTTTGTTGTAACTTTGCAAATTATGAAACAATATTCAATAATCAGATTATTCACTCTTAGCATACTGACATTTTTATGCCTATGCACTAAAGCTCAGCAACCAGGTTCATACGTGCAATGCGAGGATACTTGCCGCCACATACACGGCATAGACCTTAGCCACTATCAAGGAGAAGTGTTTTGGGAAGCTGTTGGCGACAACAGCAAGATGGCATACGTGTACCTTAAAGCAACAGAGGGAGGAACAAGGATTGACCCTACATACAAAAAGAATATAGAATTAGCCCACAGATACGGACTAAAAGTTGGATCTTACCATTTTTTCCGTCCTAAGGTAGACCTACAAATGCAACTCAACAACTTCATGTCGCAATGTCGTCCTGGAGACCAAGACCTACTGCCAATGATTGATATAGAAACGACAAGCGGGCTTGGAACTGAAGAATTCTGCGACTCGCTATTCAAATTTCTCAAACTCGTTGAAGTGGAATACAGACAAAAGCCTCTTTTATACACCGGTACTAATTTCTACAACAAACACTTGAAAGGGAAAATAGACGGTTACAAACTGATGATTGCCCAATACTCTACAAGAACGCCGAAACTCGAAGACAACAGAGACTATGACATGTGGCAATATACAGCGAAAGGCAGAATAAATGGAATAAACGCGTATGTTGACAAAAGCCGTTTTATGGGACGACACAGCATGCGTGAAATAAGATTTAGACACCATTAAAAGTTGAAAGATTGAAAGATTGAAGAATTGAAATATTAAAATATTAAAACATAAAACAAGATTAGAATTATGGCAATAATAAAATGTCCAGAATGTGGACACCAGATTAGCGACAAGGCTGAAACCTGTCCAGTTTGCGGTGTCAGAATAAGTGGGAACATCGTCAAATGTCCTCACTGCGGCAATGTTTATCTTAAAGGGCAGGCATTATGCCCAGTTTGTCATCAGTCGCCTAACTCAACAAGTAGCAATGTTGCGACGACAAACACGGAGAAAGCTACAACCGAAGCCGACAAAACGTCAAAAACTTCAGGAACAGAAAAGAAAAAAAGCAATAAAAATAAAATAATTGCCATTATTATTGCTGTCGTTGTAATTTTAGCCGGAGGACTCTGGTATGCTAACAGCATGAACAGTCTGCACGGAGACGAGCAAACAGCTTATCTCAACGCTATGCAAAGCAGCGACCCAGCAGTATTACAGGACTATCTCGACAGTTTTAAGGATGCGCCGCAAGAGCATATTGACTCAATACAAGCACATCTCGACATGCTCAGACAGAACGACTCAGAATGGACAAATGCTGTATTAAGCAACTCTAAATCTGCTCTGCAACAGTATCTTGAAAGTCATCCGAACTCATTGCACAGAACGGAAGCGCTCCATAAAATTGACTCTATAGACTGGGCTACCTGCTCACGCATGAATACGCCAGAGGCTTACCAAAACTATCTTACGGAACATAGCGACGGCGAACACGCTGTTGATGCACAAGAAAAGCTGGACAAGCTTGACGCAACGACAGTCAATGACATGGACAAAAAACAAGTTAGCAGCGTTTTCAAGCAGTTCTTCACCAGCATCAACAACAATGATGAAATGGGACTGACTTCTACAGTAAGCAGCGAACTGCATTTCCTGACAAATCCAAATGCCACAAAACAGGATGTCATTTCGTTCCTTCACAAACTCTACAAAGATGATGTAAGCAGTCTGACATGGAGACCCAACAACGACTACAATATAAAGAAGACCGACAATGGCGACAATACATACGAGTATGATGTTGAGTTTACTGTCGACGAAGCCATAACCACAAGCGATGCAGGCAAGAAATTCAACCAATATAAAGTAAAAGGCCATATCGACAAGAATAGCCAAATTTCAAATTTGCAGCTTATAAAGATAGGCTAACCTGTATCATCATAATAAGATGCAGACTATAAATTTCAGAATTATACATACGAGCGACATACACGGTTGCTTTTTTCCATACGACTTCATACACCGGAAAAAAGCAACCGGTTCTTTATCCAGAATATCTACCTACGTGAAGGAAATGAGAAGGAGGTATGGAGAGAATCTAATACTTCTCGACTCTGGAGATTTCATGGAAGGACAGCCAACATGCGACTACGACAAATATTTCAAACCTCAAAAACAAAACACTGCAATAGAGGTTGCAAATTATATGAGATACGACTGCATGACTATCGGTAATCATGATGTAGAAATGGGAAATCTCATATATGACGACTTCACAAAAAAAGTATCTTGCCCGGTATTGGGAGCAAACGCTGTCAGCATAAAAGACGGTGAAAGCTATTTTACCCCATATCATATACTAAAACGACAAGGAATAAAGATTGCAGTCATCGGTATGGTTACACCAGCTATACCTTATTGGCTCGGAGAAGAACTATGGAGCGGCTTGATGTTTACAGACATCTTAAAGGCTACGCAGGAACTATTAAAAAATATCCGTGAAAATGAGAAGCCAGACATAATTATCGGACTGTTTCATTCTGGCTGGGACGGAGGATTGAACGCAGAAGGAACCAAAGAAAACTGTATCAAGGAAATTGCAGAAAAGTTGGATGGTCTTGACCTAATTCTATTCGGTCATGACCATATAATGCACTGCGAAAAACTGAGAAGAGCAAACGGCAGTGAAGTAGTCTGCCTCAACCCTGCAAGCGACGGAAAATCAATTAGCGTTGCAGACATCAGTATAAACAAACAGACAGGCAAAAAAAATATAAGCGGAAACATTCTGTCAGTGGAAAGCACAACAATAGACAACAAATTCATAGACACATTCAAAGAAGAAATAAAGAGGACAAAAAATTATAGCGAAAATATCATCGCAAATATTCCATTCGAACTAAGAACCAGCGACTGCTCTTTTGGAGTTTCAGCCATCAACAGCACCATACATCGCATACAACTCGATATAATGAAAGCAGATGTATCTTTCACCGCCCCACTCGCCTTTGACGAAACGGTAGGAAACGGAGAAGTAAGATTTTGCGACATCTACCGACTATATAGATACGACAACTCTATCTACATGATACGCATGTCGGGCAAGGAGATTAAAGACTACCTCGAGATGAGTTATGACTTATGGATAAACACGATGCATACTCCCGACGACCATCTGATGAAAACAATTTCTTATGAATACAACAACAAGAAAATATCTTTTTTCAAGAATTTAGTATTCAACTTCGACACAGCCGCTGGCATAATATATTCTGTAGACGTAAGAGAAAAGAAAGGCGAAAGAATTAAAATAACATCTATGTCAGACGGGAGACCCTTTAAAGAAGAAGGCAGCTACAATGTTGCCATGCATAGCTATAGAGGAAACGGAGGAAACGAACTGCTCACTAAAGGAGCAGGAATAAAACATACAGAACTAAAAGAAAGACTCGTGTCAAAGAGTCAACACAATATCCGCTTCTACATTGTGGAATATTTGAGGAATAAGCCACAAGACATACTTCAACAGGTAGAAAACTGGACCTTCCAACCTGAGAGTTGGACAAAAGGAGCAATAGAAAGAGAAAAAAGAATTTTATTCAACAGATAACAATATTCCACAATAATGACTATCAGGAAAACATCAAATAATAATGACTATCAAGAAAACATCCAACAATAAAGACTATCGGGAAAACATCCAACAAAAATAACAATCTGTAAAAATAGGCAGTTACTCATTGGCATGATATTTGCAGAAAGCACAATGACTCTCAATTATGTCTAAGAAAGAGAGAGAGTAAATAAATAGTTAATGATAAAAAAACAAATATTATGGCACAGAAAGGTAATATTGGAGTAACAACCGAGAACATATTCCCGGTAATTAAGAAATTCTTATATTCAGACCATGAGATTTTCCTTCGCGAGATTGTAAGCAACGCTGTTGACGCAACTCAAAAGATGAAGACCCTTGCAGAAAACGGCGAATTCAAGGATGAGCTCGGAGATTTGACAGTACATGTTTCCCTTGACACCGACAAGGGAACCTTGACAATAAGCGACCGAGGCATCGGAATGACGGAGGAAGAAATAGACAAATATATTAACCAGATTGCATTCTCTGGAGTTAGCGACTTCCTCGACAAATACAAAGACTCGGCAAATGCCATCATCGGTCATTTCGGACTTGGTTTCTACAGCTCCTTCATGGTAAGCAAGAAAGTGGAAATTATAACCAAGAGCTATAAAGCAGGCTCTAAAGCCGTGAAATGGAGTTGCGACGGAAGCCCAGAGTTTGAAATCACGGATGCAGAGCGCGACAGTCGTGGATCAGACATTATTCTCTACATCGACGACGACTGCAAGGAATTCCTTGAAAAAGGACGCATACAGTCGCTCCTTGACAAATACTGCAAATTCCTTCCCGTTCCAGTAGCCTTTGGAAAGAAGACAGAATGGAAAGACGGCAAACAGGTTGACACTGCCGAAGATAATATTATCAACGACATGGAACCGCTGTGGACAAAGGCTCCAAGCACTCTGAAAGACGAGGACTACAAGAACTTCTACAGAAAGCTCTATCCGATGCAGGACGACCCGATGTTCTGGATTCACCTGAATGTAGACTACCCGTTCAACCTCACAGGAATATTGTATTTCCCGAAGATAAAATCCAACATCGACTTGCAGCGTAACAAGATACAGCTCTATTGCAACCAAGTATTTGTTACTGACCAAGTAGAAGGCATCGTTCCGGAATTCCTTACCCTACTCCACGGCGTCATCGATTCTCCGGACATTCCACTGAACGTAAGCCGCAGTTATCTGCAGAGCGACCGCGACGTGAAAAAGATTTCAACATATATAACGAAGAAAGTTGCCGACAGACTCAATTCCCTCTTCAAGGAAAACCGCAAGGAGTATGAAGAGAAATGGGACGACCTGAAACTGTTCATCAACTACGGAATGTTGTCGCAAGAGGATTTCTACGACCGTGCCAAAGACTTCACTCTTCTGAAAGATGTAGACGGCAAATACTTCACCTTCGAGGAGTACAAGCAGCTGATAAAAGACAACCAGACAGACAAGGACGGTACGCTCATCTATCTTTACGCCAACAACAAAGAAGAGCAATACTCTTATATCGAAGCTGCAAAAGCAAAGGGCTACAGCGTGTTGCTGCTCGACGGTCAGCTTGACACTCCATGCGTAAATATGTTTGAGCAGAAATTTGAGAAGACAAGATTTACCCGTGTCGACAGCGACATTGTGGAACGCCTCATTGTAAAGGAAGACGTAAAGAGCAACAAACTTGATAAAGAGAAGACTGACATTCTGTCAGCTGCTTTCCGCACACAACTTCCTACATTGGATAAGATAGAGTTCAACGTAGAAGTGCAGTCGCTTGGAGCAGAGAACGCCCCAGTACTCATCACCCAGAATGAGTATATGAGACGTATGAAGGACATTAGCCGCTACCAGAGTGGAATGAACTTCTACGCACAGATGCCAGACTCATACAGTCTTGTTCTCAACAGCGACCACCCACTCGTTACCGAAGTACTCGACGAGAGCGAGAAATCTTGCAGCGACGAATTGAAGCCAGTCGACAGTGAGATTAAGGGACTACAGGCTCGTCTTGCAGCTCTAAACCAAAGTCGCAAGGACAAGAAGCCTGAGGAAATAACGAAAGAGGAGAAAGACGACCTTCAGACCACAGAGAAGAAGCTTCAGGAAGAAAGAGCAAAGAAAGAGCAAGTCATTGCAAGCCACGCAAAGGACAACAAGATTATCCATCAGCTCATCGACCTTGCTTTGCTCCAGAACGGAATGTTGAAGGGTGCTTCGTTAAGCTCATTCATCAAGCGCTCTATCGATTTGATAAAATAAATCCATAACCATATAAGAATGAAAAGGGAGGTGTACCGATTATAGTACACCTCCTTTTTATATATAAAGCATTTTATATTCCAAGAGAAAAAAAATATTTCATTATCTGCATTCTTTCACGAGTCCATGCCTATAGCAATAAAGCAGTTTCTTGAGATATTCAATCTGCCCCCGCAGTTCATCCCCCTTGTCAGTGTCAGCCACAAGCATCCGGTGCGACGACATCTCAACGATCTGAGTCGTGCTCACGATGTCAGTTCCGCGCGCCACAGCATCCTCCTCGTTCGTAAAAGGCTCATGCTGCACGAGCACGAAGCCACGACTATGATAAACAAGCGTGTAGCCGGCAATGCCCGTCTCCTTATGGTACGCCTGTGAGAAGCCGCCGTCGATAACCATCAGTCTACCGTTTGCCTTTATCGGATTCTCGCCGCTTGCCGCATGAACAGGAACATGTCCGTTAATAATATGTCTGTTAGGCTGCTTCACTCCAAAAGCATCAAGAATACGGTCGCAGACCTCTTCATTGTCGCGCAGCTTATAATAATTTCCCTTTTTCTCCTTATGCGTCTCCTTATCAACAAGGAAATAGCGTTCAAAGGTAGCCATTTTAGATTTGTCGAAAAGCGTAGAATCCGGTCCACACCAAAGATAAAGGAAATAATCTGTCGCATATTCGCGCTCGTCGGCATTAGTGTCGTGCTGGAATGCGCTGCGTATGAGAAGCCCCGTCTGATGCATCAGTTCCTTTCCCTTATACCGGTGTCCGGAATACAGTTCAACCTCCTTTAACGTTCCGTCATCATTCAGTGGAACAGAAGCATGGTAGAGCAAGTTGTTGTTCGTAATATTATACATACATCCATGCCCGAGCAAGATGTCGATATGTTTCCTCAGCTTCTCGCTGACAATAAAAGAATGGTGAAGCTTAGCCAACAAGTCGCTTTCCTCAGGAGTCAGCTCACACGGATTGTCAGGATTGACAGTAGGGAAATTGCAGCTCTTCATTTCATAAACCTTACCGTCAATAGTACAAGTACCGGCTTCGTAGTCAATATTATTGAATAAAATTCTGTCCTTCATCCCCCACTTAGGATACTTGTTGAACAGCGCAGCCTCAACCTTAAACTGAATTACGGCAATCGCCTTGTGCATCATAGCCCCGAGCCGGATAGTCTTCTCGTCGACGAATCCGCTTCCGCCGGACAGTTTCGGTATGAACTCTTCACAAGGATCATCAGAGTACGTCTCCAGGGCAAACGTAGCGAGAGGCACGAGATTTATTCCATATCCCTCTTCGAGTGTCGTCATGTTAGCATATCTCAGAGAGAGCCTTACAACGTTACAGATGCAAGCATCGTTTCCGGCACATGCCCCCATCCACAACACGTCATGGTTTCCCCATTGAATGTCCCAGTTATGGTAATGTTCGAGCATGTCCATAATGCGGTGAGCCCCCGGTCCGCGGTCGTAGATGTCGCCCAGAATGTGCAGCTGGTCAATAGCGAGCCGCTGTATTACCTTAGCGATAGTAATGATAAAATCGTCAGCCCTGTCCGTTTCAATCATACTGTCGATTACTGCATTTACATATCCAGCCTTGTCAATATCGTCAGAATGTTCATGCAGAAGTTCCTGAATAATATAAGAAAAATCTTTAGGAAGCGACTTTCTCACCTTCGAGCGCGTATATTTGCTCGACACGTCACGACATACCTTCACCAGCTGATGAATCGTAATATGATACCAGTCTTCCATATTCTCCTCCACCTGCTTAACCTTTTCCAGCTTCTGCTCCGGATAATAGATAAGCGTGCAGAGGTCTCTCAGTTCCGACTCGCGGATTTGGTTTCCGAAGAGTTCATTAACCTTACGCTTAATGTTTCCGGAAGCATTTTTCAGTACATGTTGGAATGATTCATACGCCCCATGGATGTCGGCAAGGAAATGCTCAGTACCCTTTGGCAGGTTCAGAATAGCCTGCAGGTTAATAATCTCGGTACTGGCATCCGCTACCGTAGGAAAGGATTTCGACAAGAGTTGCAGATACCTCAAGTCCGTGTCCCTAACGTCTTCTGTCTTTTTCATCATAAAACATTAGATTTAAAGAGTTTATTCAATATTCGTCTCGTTTCTCTGTCATTTTTCATTTCAACCGGCACGAAGCCTTCTGAAAGATTCATTTTCTCGTGCATAATATAGAACATACGGGCAGAGAAGCCCTGCATTCCTATCTCGTCGAGCATGTTTTCCAATATAAACTCATCGCAGTCTTCAAACCTCAAGACATTGTAGAAGTCGTATAAATTCTTCAGCGACAACTTTTCCTCGTTTAAAAGATGCCGGATATTCAGCAGCATTATACAAATCTTCTTCTCTGTCGCGTATTGAGGATAACTTTCAAGCATCTGTTTCGTTCTCGACACCCTAATCCACGCACGTGTAGTTTCAAGAAATTCTATTTTCTGCGGTTTGACAAAACGCTGAACCTCAGCAACATCAAACGTATTATAGTCAGCCTGTCTGCTACGCATTGCAAGAACAAACAGGTGTAACACTCCCTGATCAGAGCAATGCAGGATAATGCGCCTCAACCTTTCCGTCGATAAATTGTAAGCCTCGTCAACAAGTTTCGCAAAATCATCCGAAACGACGATTCCGTATTTCTCTGCATCAGCGACAGCCGCCCCCAGCTGCAGCATATTAGCCTCTATTCTTCTGTCATCCGGCGTCATCATCCAAAAAGGATTACTGTCGACTGCCTTTCTGTAAAGGGAGCACATCCGGGTGGCGACATTCGGCAGCCCCATCTCCGCATCAGAAGTCTTTGCATACGAGACGCATACGGTTTTTTCACTCAGTCTCTCCCCTATTTTATACTCATGAAAGACGGACAGAGAAGACATCTTGCTCTTTTCCTGTTCGTTCACCACATGAATTGCCGTAGCCTTATCCAGCATTCTGCCCATTCCTACGATAAGGGAGAACATTTTCCGAGTATGCCTGTAGCTGAAGTTCCACTCCATAAAATATTTGTAAGTGGAAACGACCACCGGCAGGCACAGTTTCTGACTCCAACGAAAGACCATCCTCCCCCAATAGCTCGACAAGGAATGAATATGGACAACGTCAATATCGGCAGACCTCACAATATCCTGGAATTTCTTTTCATTCTTGCGGAAATTCCATATCCGTGCCGACAGTCTGTCCTGGTCGACATCAGCAGCATCAATTCCCTTATAGCCAGAAACAGTAAGCACTTTACATGACATAAGATTTCCGCTTCCCTCGAGTTCATCTCTCAAGAAACGGGAAGCAAGTCCGTCAGGATCTTTTTCACATATAAAATGCAAGATATTCATATTATTACATCATTATTGCATATTCTGCGGCTTATCATTCGCAAAGCTACAACAAATAAAATTAAAATCCAAAGAAAAGGTTAAACTTTATGGCAAATGAAGTCATATTTGTCTGTCGACATATATTTCATCAGCCGTGCGGCATTTCTCAACGGGAGCGTCATCTCCAGGAAGAGCATCCTTACAACCGACATGTCTTCAATATATTTTCCGAGACTTTTGCTGAGGACCACAGAGCGCAGAATCATGGCAACGAGCAACGAGACGACAGAAACAGCCAGCAGTATGTAGTTCTCCGTCAGAACGGAAAATGCTGCAGCCAGCAATGGCAGGACATAGCCCAGAGCCATCATCGCCATCGTCAGGTTAAACATAAATCTCGGCATTCGCGACCTGTTCAGTTTCTTGCGGATCGCCATATAATAAAGGCATTTGTTGCGCCATCCTCTATCAGTAAGCTCAGTCTCGACAATGCGCGAGTCTGGCGAAAGCTCTACGGCAACATTCATTTCCCCGGAATATTTGTTAACAAGGAAATCATACTCGCCGCGCACATACTTCAGATTGCCGTCGTATCCCTTTCCGCTGATGAAACTGCTCTTGCGGAACATAAGGTTATTTCCGCAATAGCCCCAGGCGTTTCCCTTCTGTGCCGCGCGGAGCTGGCGGTAGAGCATATAGACATGGTCGAAACGTCTCGAAGCCTTGTAGTCGTCCTCAAAACTGCTGAAACCGACAACCAAACCGTTGTCTTCCGTGCAGTTTCCGGACATTTCGGCAAGCCACGTTTCAGAAACCGGACAGCAATCCACGTCCGTCATCATTATCCACTCATACTTTGCAGCCTTTACGCCTAAGGTTACCGCCAGTTTCTTCCTGCTCATATACCTGGAAGAAGCCGGAATGAAAGTAGTATAAAGATGTTTGTCTTCAGAATACATTTTCAGCGTATCCTCTATAACCGGATTATTGCCACAAGCTACAACAATAATCTGAAAATCGCCCTCATACTTCTGTTTCAGCAAGGCAGGAAGGCTGACCTTAAGATCTTCCAACTCATCGTCGACGGTCATTACGACCGAAATGCCCGGGTTCTGTGCCTTTACCGCCGTTTCCCCCTCGTCCTCCCCGTCGGCCGAAGAGTCGCGAAGTCTTGAAACGAGCAAATTCACGAACGGACTTATAACAGCAATAAAAAGTACTACGGCAGAAATGCCGACAGTAACTTCATCCAGCAAAAACATTTCTTATTCCTTTTGGTTGAACTAATTCTTGTTAAACAACGAGCCTTATGCCACATTATCCCTTCAGACACGCGGCATAAGGCACTATAAGTTAAATATTCGACAAGTCTTCTGTAGTGTAACCCACAGGCAACTTGCGGCAATTATATCCCGACGCCATTATCTCGCCATAGGCTCCGGCAGAACGCAGCGCTATCATGTCGCCACGATGACACTCGTCGAGGTCTATAGCCTTGGCAAACACGTCGCTCGACTCACATATCGGACCGACAACATCATATACCTCTTTCTTGCCGTCTGACGACAGGTTCTCTATCTTATGATAGGCATTATACAGGGCAGGACGGATAAGATCCGTCATTCCGGCATCCACGATAACGAATTTCTTTGCCGTTCCCTCCTTAACATAAAGCACCCTTGTGAAAAGCGAGCCACACTGGGCTACTACTGACCTTCCGAGTTCAAAATGCAGAGTCTGTCCCTCACGAAGCTTCAGACACTTGGCATACGTGTCGAAATATGCCTTGAAGTCGGGCACCGGAACACGATTAGGATTATGGTAGTCGATGCCGAGTCCGCCACCCACGTTGATGCTCTCCACCACTACGTGCTCTCTCTCCAGCTTATCCTGCAAGTCGTTTATACGGTTGCAGAGCGCCTCGAAGTCTCCCATATCGAGAATCTGCGAACCGATATGGAAATGAAGTCCCACAAACTTGACGTTCTTCATCTCCGCAGCCATCTCTATCACGCGGTCCATGTCTGCCATGGCAATGCCGAACTTATTCTCGGCAAGTCCGGTGGTAATATTTGCATGAGTATGCGCCCCCACATTAGGGTTTATGCGGAAAGCCACTCTTGCCACCTTCCCCTTTTTTGCAGCCAGCTCGTTAATGACTTCCAGCTCGGGCACGCTCTCTACATTAAAGCACAAGATGTCCCTGTCAATGCCGAGATTAATCTCCCAGTCGCTTTTGCCCACTCCGGCATAAACGATTTTATCCGGAGCGAAGCCTGCAGCAACAGCGGCATTAATCTCGCCGCCGCTCACGCAGTCGGCTCCGAGCCCCGCCTGGCAGATAATGTTCAGCAGCTTTGGGTTGGCATTAGCCTTTACGGCATAATGAACTCTAAACTCCGGATGCGATGCTGTCTGTTTTTTTATCTCCTCCAATGTCTTCCTCAGCAACGCCGTATCATAATAATAGAATGGTGTTTCTATCTTTTGCAGTTTCTCTAATGGAAAAATTCCCTTCATCTCTTTATATGTGTTGTGTCTTTTCTTTTATTACAGTTCTTTATTTATTAAACAGAGTATCGCTCAAGCTCTGCAAAGCCCTCTTCTTGTCGCTCTCGCGGATAAGGAAAGAGATGTTATAGTTACTTCCTCCGTATGAAATCATGCGCACGGGGATGTCTTTCATTGCATCCGTGGCAAGTGTCTCGAAGCCCACGTTGCTCCAGTCGAGGTCGCCCACGACGCAGATTATACACATGTCGGTGTCAACGGTAACCGTTCCGTACTTCTTCAGCTCGTCCACGATTTCCGTAAGGTGAGAATCGTTGTCGATGCTCATGGAAACGCCTACCTCGCTTGTTGCCACCATATCGATAGCCGTCTGATAGCTCTCGAAAATCTCGAACACTTTTCTCAGGAAGCCTGTAGCAAGGAGCATACGGCTGCTCTTTATCTTTATTGCCGTAATATTGTCCTTGGCAGCCACAGCCTTTATTTTGCCCTTCAGCGTAACATTGTCGATAATCGTGCCGGGAGCGTCCGGCTCCATAGTGTTCAGCAATCTTACGGGGATTCCGGCATATTTTGCCGGCTGCACGCATGTAGGGTGAAGGATTTTCGCACCGAAATATGCCAGTTCGGCAGCTTCCTCAAAATGCAGCTGTCTTACCGGGGCAGTATGGTCTACCACGCGCGGGTCGTTGTTGTGCATTCCGTCGATGTCTGTCCAGATCTGTATCTCGTCGGCATTGATGGCAGCTCCTATAAGCGAAGCCGTGTAGTCGCTTCCGCCTCTCTGCAGATTGTCCACCTCGCCGTATGCGTTGCGGCAGATAAATCCCTGTGTAATATACACTTGGCTCTCCGGAGCATCTTTCAGTACGGCTGTCAGCTTTTCTTTAATGTACACGGTGTCCGGCTCTCCGTTTTTGTCGGTACGCATAAAGTCGAGTGCCGACAGCAGTGTTGCCTTTACGCCCTGCTCCTGGAGATAATTTACCACCATGTTTGTGCTCATCACCTCTCCCTGTGCCACGATGCTTTTCTCCTCAAAGCTCGTGAAGAGGTCTTTGGTGAAGGAGCGCAGAAAGTCAAACTCTTCATGCAGGAAGTCTGCAGTTTTCTTCTTCCATTCGTCTGTAGAATAGAGTTCTTCCACATGCTGCATGTATTTCTGCTCCAAACGGTTGATAATCTCATTTGCGCCCTCTGGATTTTTCTTATACAGATAGTTTGATATTTCTACAAGTGAGTTTGTCGTTCCCGACATTGCCGAGAGAACTACGAACACGGGTTCTCCTGACTTTGTTACAAGTGACGAGACATTTTTCATCCTCTCTGGCGAGCCAACGGATGTGCCTCCGAATTTCATTACTTTCATATCTCTTGTTCTTTTATATTGTTTCTTTCTATCAATGCTCCATCCTGACAGCAGTATACAATTCCGGGATATTTTTCAATCATCGACACGTTGTGCGTCGACATGATTACGGCGGTGCCCTTCTTACTTATATCCTTGAGCAGCTGTATGATGTTCGAGGCTGTTTCCACATCCAGGTTTCCCGTCGGTTCATCGGCAATTATCAGCTTCGGCCTGTTCAGCAAGGCTCTTGCTATTGCCACTCTCTGCTGCTCGCCTCCCGACAGCTGATGGGGCATCTTCTCGCCTACCGACGGCATTTCTACTGCCGCGAGCACTGCATTTATCCGTTCGTCTATCTCCCCTTTGTCCTTCCAGCCCGTGGCGCGGAGCACGAACCTGAGGTTATTATACACGCTCCTGTCGTGAAGCAGCTGGAAATCCTGGAAGATTATTCCCATCTCGCGGCGCAGCGCCGGAATGTGCTTGCGCTTTATCTTCATGAGGTTGAACTCTAAAGCTTCGGCTTTTTCCGCCTCTTCTATGTCGAGCTCACAATACATGGTTTTCAGCAGACTGCTTTTTCCGGAGCCTACCTTACCTATTATATATATAAATTCGCCCTCGTCTGCGTGAAAATTCACATCTTTCAGAATGCATCTGTCTCCCTGGCAGATACTGACGTTTTTATAATCTATCAGCATAACTGTTTTTCGTTTAGTGTTTTTTCCGACCACTTAGTGTTTTCCCGACACTTAGTGTTTTTTCCAACCTTTGCAGTGGCGACTTTCCAGTTCCCTTGCCACGTCTTCTATGCGCAAGCCCTTTGAGGCGAGCAACACGATGAGGTGGTAGAACATGTCTGAAGTTTCATAAATCAGTCGCTCGTCCGTTCCGTTCACGGCTTCAATAACGGCTTCGAGAGCCTCCTCGCCAACCTTCTGCGCCATGCGGTTCAGTCCGTCCTTAAACAGGCTTGTAGTATACGAGCCTTCGGGCATTTCCTCATGTCTGCGGTTAATAAAGTCCTGCAGCTCCGTAAGGAACAGAAGCGGGTTCTTCTTGTTTTCCTCTCCCCAGCACGTGTCCGTCCCCTTATGGCAAGCCGGTCCGTCGGGGTGAACTTTCAGCAAGAGTGTATCATTGTCGCAGTCCACCTTTATAGAAACCACATTCATGTAATTTCCTGAAGTCTCCCCCTTCGTCCACAACTTTTGTCTGCTGCGGCTAAAGAATGTTGCCTTACCGGAACTTACTGTCTTTTCATACGCTTCGCGGTTCATATAAGCGAGCATGAGCACTGTTTTGGTGTCGGCGTCCTGCACTATTGCCGGAACGAGTCCTCCCGATTTATCGAAATTTATTTCCATACGCTATTAAAATTCTAACATAAAGGTAGTGCAAAGATAATGCAAATCGAGAGGAGAACGAAATGAATTCATTCATTTCTTATC